>JABUBK010000438.1_pt1 | contig 10258 bp, 16 predicted proteins | sample 7332671 | NCBI WGS metagenome assembly JABUBK01 (sample SAMN07256342, study PRJNA390944) | subsurface metagenome | isolation source: Methane hydrate marine sediment | place: Pacific Ocean: Eastern North Pacific, ODP site 1244 | collected 2002
ACGTTCAATTTTGCGTTTTAAGGGGGGTCAAATCAATTTAACGTATAATCATAAGCGAAAAATCGATAATTCCCCTTAAAACTTGCCCTTTTTTATACTGCAAAGTCCTTAAAAGCGTTTTTGGTTTCGTCTGCGGTTATTCCCAGATATCTTTTTGTAACCTCAACGTTCCGGTGGCCAAGTTCCTCACTAATATAAATTAGTGGTATTCCTGCCTTAAAAGCGTATGATCCGAATATTTTTCTAAGAGAATGACAGCCTATTTTATAATTAACGCCTGCTTTCCTTCCCCATTCATTGATCATCTGCCAAGCCCGGACCCTGGTAATCGGCCTGTTTATATCCTCTTTGCCTTTACGCCGGTCCTTAAATAGATATTCGTTCAGGTCATAGGAGCCGGTATCTTTAAGAAAACGTTCAAGAGCAGACTTGACCGGTGGCCTGATATCGATATCCCTGGGCCTCTTGGTTTTCTTTTCTGTTATCTCCAGAGATTCCCTGATTTCCCCTTTGTTGTCGAGAACGTCCTTTAATTTAAGCGCCAGGATATCAGAAATTCGTAAGCCGGTATTCGTTCCGATGATCCAGAGTAAAAGATTCCGGCTTGTGTTAGCAGTCTTGTTTTTGCTTATTATCCCCTTTATTGCCCGGATAGTAGCTTCTGATTTAATTGCTTTTACCACGTTCATTTTATTAAACAGCCCCCTTTTTATTTCTTTACTTTACTGTAATTATTGTATAACATATAAAGAAATAAATCAAGTGTTTTTAATAAAATAATTCAAAATATTTTTATATCCTTTGTTTATAAGGCTTACAGTTATTATTTTATATTAACAGATTTGTTATTGTGTTAAATACGAATTAAGTTCCCGAGTGGTCTAATTTTCCGAGTTCACTCGAAAAAAAAACAGATTTTTTGCATATTCCTTTTTAACCTCTTTTAGTCTTACTATTTAACTTATTTTTTTATTCCCTAATAGGCATATATGGGTTGATATATACCAAAAAATAGCCTGTAATCCTTATATAGTAATAGTTTCAAGGATTGAACCAGTTTTGAAGTTACGTTGAAGTTACTATTGAAGTTACGTTGAACCAAAAAGACCCTTTGTTTATAACGGTTTCAGTTAGTTCAAAGTAAGTTCAATAATAAGTTCAAAGTAAGTTCAATAATAAGTTCAATTTAATTCAATTCATATAATCCTTATAATATATAGTATTTCTATTAACTACTACTACATATTATTAGAATAAATCAACTTGCTTTTCTTTCACTTCCCATTTGTCACCAGTTTTTATTAATTTTCCTTTATTAAAGGCCTCTATCATCAATTTATAAATGTATCTTTCGCTTACTTTGAATTTCTGCGATCCGGCTATCACGATATCCCTTCTGTATCCTGTTCCTTCAAAATTATCATTAATAAAAGCAATAAGATCATCAATAGAAATTTTTTTCGGTCGCTTAAAATCGGTAGTGTCCATTAGTTCATAATTTAGGTTTTCGATATCCCATTTAGCCTGTAAGGGAATAGGCTCGTAGGCTCTACGCACAGAAAAATATATTTTTTTATAATTATCCGGCATTTTATTCCCTGCCGGCTCAATACAAATAATAGATTCTGCAAAATTAGCCAGGTTAGAAGATCCTCGAATCCTGCTTATAGGGTCGGTTATTTTCTCAATATCCTCGCTTGCCCTTTTTCTGCTATGATGCACTAATACCCAAAAACAGCCTCTTATATCGTTCATTAAATTAACCAGGGTAACAATATTTTCGGCATTATTCAGGGTATAATCTACAATTCGGCCTATCGGGTCGATGATTACCACGTCAGGCTCGAATCTTTCAATACTCTTTTTTAAATCCGGTATTCCCCTGTTCTTTTGCGTAAGAATAAGTTTGCTTACTTTTGCATTATAAAATAAGAAGTTTCCTAAATCTTTATCCTCTATTTTTATTCCTTTTTCGGCCAGTCCTTTCAATATCTTAGTTATTGTATCCTTTAACATATAGACGTTACTTTCAGAAAAAATATAAAATACCCTGCATTTTTTCATTATAGGTATATCCAGGAAATAGTTTCCGGATACCAGGCATAAACCCATATTCAGAGCAAATAAAGTTTTGCCCTTCTTTTCACTTGAGGATATCACCATATAACCATTTTCCGGCATTATTCCCCTACCCATTAAAAGATTCTCTGGGGATAGTTTCGTATTTTTTATTTCCGATAATTTGATCTCTTTTCTTTCCTCGATAGGGATTTTGAAGGCCTTATCTATTTCCGATTGAATGAAGATCTTGCTTTGCAGCAGTTTGGGTATAAGAGCGGTTTGTGTCAGCTCGGGCAATTTTAGCAGGCCATCGGTTATATTCTTTTTGACCTTTCCCCGCAGTTCTGGGGAATTCTTATAAATTCCCCATTGGCCTATTTCCTTATCAACCATTTTCAGGAATTCGTTTACTGATTCGTTATATTTTTCTTTTTCCATCTATTGCCTCTCTTTCTTTTGGCCCGGTTGGACCGGTTAAAGAGAGGCAATAGACCCTCACCGATCCACCGGGCTTTTAAGGCCGGGATTACCGACCAGTATTTTTATCTTTTTTCCTTCGGATCCTTGAATCTGATATCCCTTTTTTTCGGGAATATAAAATAGGTATTGTGTTTCCTCTTGTTCCTCTGTTCCCTCATTTCCCGGATAGTTTGAAGCCTCTTTTTTTCCTTTTTGATCTTCTTCCTATCCTGCTCCATTATTCAGTTCTATCTCCTTTATCGGCTCGGGATATAAAGTAAATTTATAAATCCCGCCTTTTATTTTGCTATACCTGAGATAGCCCTGATCAGCCAGCCTGGCCAGAGATTTATCTACTTCCGAGAGTGTTTCCACACCGGCAAATCTGGCCATATCTCGTTTGCCCAATTTTCCACTTAATATATTCATTTATGATCACCTGCTTTCTGCCCCTATTTGACATTTCCTTCCTTATCTTTTAAAATATAAAAAGGACGGTGAGTAAATCCTAAAAACCTGATTCAAAACTCACCTTTAGGGGCTCTCAAAATTTAATACGGTTTTAGAAAAGGGACCGCATTCAGACTGTCCCTTTTCTATTTTAAATTAAAAATTTTTCGATATCAAGGTAAGTATAAATTTCACTAAGATATATTTTCCAACCATTGCCAATTTTTGTAAATAATAATAGCAAAAAACCCCACAAAGAAATATTCTAAATTTCTTTTCAGTTAGACCCTTTAAATAATCGTTTAAAGAAGCCATTTATCCCTTGTCCTTTCTTGTCTGCTTTGGCCTCTCTGTCCTTTCTTTCTTCTTTTTTGCCTTCTGTTAGTAATAATTGATTCTGTAACCCTTTGAGTAATATATTCGTTTCCCTGCTTCTTTCTATTAACTGATTAATCTGCTCGTCTTTAACTTTTATCTGATCCTTTAGGAATGAAATTATATCGCCTTCCTGTCTGGTCTGTTCTATCCTTTCTGTCCTTCCAGGCTTTTTAAACTTTAATAAATCAACCCGGTTAAATCTATATTCCAGGGTCCCCCGTTTGCTTTCGATTTTCTCCGGATTTAGCCAGCCATTTTTAATATACCTGGAAACTGTTCTTTTGCTTTTCTTTAGTATTGTGCAAGCCTCTGAAAAAGTTATATTATTATCAGCTTCCAATCCTTTTTTCATTCTTATCGTTTCCCTATTAATTAATATTTTAGTTATATAATAAATGAATAATTGCAGGGCAGGGATTTCAACCTGCCCCCGGAGAAGAAAACATAAGCCTACAGAATAAAGATTAAATAAATTTTGCAGGGAAGTTCAAATCGCCCTTCCCTGCTTTCTATTAAAAGAAATAAACAGGTGAAATTTTCTCTCTTTCGGGCTTCCACCTTACCCGACCTCAAATTCGTTGATCGACCGCGAATTTGAGGGATACGACTTTTTACCAGGTAGTTGATTCAGTATTGAGACTCCAGCATTGATCGATTTTCGACCAGTCAACAAAGGCATTTGTCAGGCCTACGGTCTTAACAGAAATCGGGTCCTGACTTGATATCGATTGAACCAAAATCTGCCCTATTTTCGATTGAGTAATCGAAGGATCTACAACAGTTTCCGCAGCAATCGGCCCGCAAATCAGATTTCCCAACGGCAAATCGGGCGTAAACAAAACATATTTCGCACTTTTCGCCGAATTCTCCCAGGGATCCACCGCTGTGATTACGTGATCCTCTGTTTCCAGGTCTACAAAAGTATCTATCAAAATTATTTCGCAAAGACCTGATTCTTTCATAACCTTATTGAGTGTCGCCAATGTAGGGCTTACGTTCGGGGTTATTCCCGCCTGCGAAATCAGTATCCCGTAACAGAAATCTAATACCTGCGCCGAGCTTCTAAATTCGATATATTTCGACAGGTTCATAACCATATATTTTAATTTTACTCCGGCCTTTTTCGCCTCTTTCATTATGGCCATAATATCGTCAATTGGAGTATTTGTAGCTTTTGCGCCGGTGGTCCAGTAGTTCCCCGCTGCTGCCTCTTTTTCCTTGTTCGCCGTTGCCATACCGAAGTCTATCGATTCTTCAGTTATTACTCCGGCGCCGTTATTAGCTGCGTTCAGGTTTAAAACTGTTTGGGATAATGCTTGCAGTGAAATATATTCCAGTTTAGCCTGGACACTCTCCACGCAGAAATTAACGTCATCAAAGACAAAATCGATCAAGGCCTGCATTTGAGCATCGGTCTTTGCAGTGGCTTTGATTATATTGTAAGTATTCAAATCCACTTCGGATTTAGATCTCTGCGTCCTGATAGCCGGAATGTCCCCTTTTAACCTCGAAATGACCCGGCGGGTCTTCTGAGGCGCACTTGAATTATAACTTACAATATCAGCACTAGAAATCCGGCCCGTCCCGATCAAGCTCTCGAATGTTAGAAATGGTGAATATTTGACCGGGAAAAAATCCGGGTAATATCTTTTAAGCCATTTTCTACTATCTAAATATGTAGCCAGAGTTTTCTGGCTGATTTCTTTCATTAAGTTCATTTTTTTTCACCTTCTGATTCTGAAATTTTCCCCTTAAATGGGGAAGTGGTTTTGCTCCCATTCTTGATATAATTTTCGAGTATAGACCCCACCTCTGACTTTTCGCCCACCGGTGGGGCTTCGCCCTCTTTTAGTTTTAGATCGATCCGCTCCTGCTCCATCTTCAACAGATTATCCTTCAAATCTGTTACCGATTTTTCAATTTCAGAAGGATCATTTGAATCAATTTTAATATACTTTGACAAACCCTTTGATAGATCCTGTTTCACAAGTTCAGCCTCGATCAAAGTTTTGGCATTTTCCTTATTGGTTTTATCTTTTAATTCTATTAATTCCGCTTCTACCGCTATCAATCTTTCCCCATCGGAAAGATTCTTTTTATCCTGATTCTTTTGATATGTCTTTAGCCCTTCACTGAGTCTCCGGTCGCCTTCAGCCTGTAATTTGTTTTTTATATAGGCCTGGAATGATTTATCAATCCCGGCCTCTTTTATAGCTTCTAATAATTGACTTTCGGTCAATTCAATTTCTTCCATTATCCTGACCTCTTTTTCTTAATAATATCTTCCGCTTGCTCAACGGCACTTTTCAGCTTTATATCGAAGCATTTTGATAAAAACTCCTGGTATTCTTCTTTTGGTATTAAGTCCTGGAGTTCCTTCATCTCCTTCTGGAATTGCTCGGCAAACATCAAAGGGACAAGTTTTGAATTTTTCATTCCGTTCCAGAGGCAATGCATTTCAATCTTTAAATTGTCAGCTCGTTTAAATATTATCTTTTTAATTCTCATCTTTTGGCCTCTTGCTTTTCCCGGATATAATCTCTTATATCTCTTTCAAAATTAGCCATTGCTGTTTTAGAATTGCCCAGGCCTTCGAGATATTTTATTAATTCCCCTGTTCTAACCTTCCTTAAATGGCCTACCCTAGCATATCTCATATAATTTTTTCTTAGCCAGGTATTAACTACTTCCCGCGATACTTCTAAAATCCTTCCGATATCGGAAACAGAAAGATAATTATTTGTATTTCTCATAATAACCATACTCCCTTTTTATATTGAATTACTCATTTTACCTATCATAAACTAAAAATTTTTATTTGTCAAATTTATTTATTTTTTTCCTCATCGATGGGGACCCTGTGAAGCCAGTCGATTTTTTCCTGTTCTTCGGTATCCTCTACCCAGACAGACCGGGGATCGCCCTCATAGTGGACGGTATATCTCTCTTTTTCTTCCCTATCGATTATCCGGGAGCTTTGAAATACTGAGGTTATAACCGCGTCGGCCAGATCCGAATGACCTGCCGAATCCCGGGGATGGCCGATCGTCAGGGAATTCGACTTGGAATAAAACGCCTGGGTGTTCAGCAGGCCTTTTTTCAGCTCGCTATTGACCGGCAAGGATAGATTCCCGGATATGGCCAGGCTCTTGGCGTTGACATAGATATCGGCCAATGCAGGCCTAATTATTACGATTAAGCCTAATTTCATTAGAATAGCCTTTACAAATCCCTTTGCGAATCGGTCAATGACAGCGATCCTGAGGTTGTAGTTTTTCTTCAGATCTTTAATCTCATTTACGATAATATCCAGATTTTTGGTATTAAAAGACTTGGCGTAGTCGATAATTACTTTAGGCCCCTGTCGATGAGATATTGCCAGTCCGAATAAATCTCGACCGGCAAGCCCTGAGGCATCGATGCCCAGGTTATAGGTAAAAGAAGAAATATATTTCTGATCCCCGGGCAGGGTAAAGCATTCGTTCAGCATATCGGAAGAGAAGAAGGCCTCCATCCGTTCGGCAAAGATAGCCTCGAATTCCCTTAAATAATTATCGACATCCCTGATTCTTTCCTTCTCCAGGAATGCCTTAGGGATCAGGGGATTGACGAAATCGGTAGAAGCTTGACAGGTGAGCCTGTCCTCTATATTAAAGCCCTCATTGAAGAAATCAAAAAATAAGCCCTGCTTTGAGCCTGCGGTCGAGATCATAAACAACTTATTCCCGGTAAACTGAGCCTGGCGTGGCCTTAATGAATTAAATATAACCTCGTCTGCTTTCGGTCCCTCAATCCGGTAGAATGCCAGTTCGTCCAGTATCAAAACCACGATCGGCAGGCCTCTCAAAGCAGTAGAATTACAGGGTCCGGATATGATCTTTATATGATTTTTCAAGGTTATTTCCAGGTCGGTAGATTTTTTTATCAGGCCTTTTAGCAAAGGGGAACTCCGGAGCATACGCAGGCAATTGGTCTGAATGATCTGCCTGGCCTGCAATTCCCTGGTCGCCACGATGCAGATGTAGATATATTCCCCCGGGGATATGGTCTTTTTCCAGTCCGAATTTAGCCAGCCGACGGTGGCCTCATACAGAGCGCAGATACTCGCTAAAAAACTCTTGCCCGCCCGTGCGCCGAGTGCCAGGACCGCCTCACTCTTGGCCTGTCCGGGAGTATACTTCCCCTTGCCTTTGGTCAGGATATCGAATATCTCGGCTTCCTTTTTGTTCAATGGTAGGCCGTATAGCACTTTCAGGATGACCTTCTGTGGTTTTCTCTTTGCGAATGACAGGCCCAGGACGACAGGATTCTCCGCAAATTGAATGATATTCAGGTCCTTCAATTTCTTCTTTCTGCTCTGGAATTTCTCGGCCTCTTTTTTCATTTCTTCCAGGGTCTTGGCTTGATTCTGTTTCAAATTTGCCAAACGCCTGGCCTCTGATTCCGCAGTTTTACCGCGATAGGATTCCGCAGTTCTTTTCTTGTAGTAAGGCATAATATCACCACCTCATTTTACTGCCCGAATTGAATAAAATATAGTCTATGAAAGCCCGGCATAACCGGATAATTTTTTTTATGATCATAACTCATCGCCTCTTGATTTTCCCTTTCTTTTTGCTTTCATATGGCATAAAATCTATCCCCGGGAATTTCTCAATCAGATCAATTCCGCCATCGGGATTCAGGAAAGGATTCTTATTCAAGCCCGGGGCCCCGAGCTTGTTATTGATTTTTTTTATTTTGGCCATTTTTGGATTTCCCCCCTCTATTTAATTCAATTTCTCCGGGTTTTATCCTGTCCATTATATCTATTTTTCTTATATATTCTTTACGTAGTTTTTCTTTTTTTTTCTCCTTGCTGGCTGATAGCAAAAATAAATATAAAATAAATGCTAATATTACTCCGATAATAATCACAATAAAACTTGAAAATGTTCTAACGCCTAAAATACCCATTTTAGAGACTCCTTTCTCTTATTGTTAATTAACTTCGTTAACATTAGGACCTTTTTAATTTTTAAAGATAATCCTGCTCCCCTTCTTTTAAAACCTTTTATCTAAGGGGAGCAGGGGACCGGCAATCCGGAGAACTCTGGAGAGAGAAAGCCGGACCACCGAGATTCGATTCCTTTTATTTATTCCACGATTAATTGCAAGGAATCAGATGGAAAATTGCCTTTATCAACTTTATCGTGATATTCTCCCTGAAACCACTTGCAATAAACATCTTCATCTTCGACTTTGATAATTGTCATAGTAGGACCGCCTGATTTAAGTTTGACTACATCTCCAATTTTTAATTTTTGGCTTGATTCACTATTACTCATAATTAAGCCTCCTTTCAATTATTTTTCTCATAAATATTCCTTCCCAACCGTAATTTCAATTATTGAAATTATAAATTTGTTAAACTTGACAATTTGACTATTTGTGATATATTATATATTACACGATATTACACGATATATCATATGATACTCATACGATATTGATTTGAACAAAATATAATCCCTAGCGTTCTAAATTAGGATGTTAGGCGTTTATCCAAGAGAAGCCGCCTAAATGGCGGTTTTCTCATTATTATTTGCTGATAAAGAAATAACATTGTTAATAATTTCTTGAGTTATTTCCTTTCTTTCATCAGTTACTTGCCACAAATCCTTATGATAAGTTCCAGAAGGACCATGAATTAACCAAACTATTACCCCTTCTTTTTTAGCAAATTCTACAACCGGTATAAAATCACTATCTCCAGCAACGATTGCTATTTCATCAACTTTACGAGTACTCACTATGGAGCCTAAATCCATTCCAAGTAGTAAATCTACTCTTTTTTGAGTAAAAATAGGATGTCCTTTGTCATCCTTTCCTCGATATGCTAATTTTCCTTGTCTAACACAGAATCGGGGAATCTTCTCTAAAGAGATAAAAAATTTTTGTTTTTTAGAGAAGAGTCCACGTTCTTTTTTTGTGGGCTTGTAAGACTGATAAGGAAGACAATCGTAATAGTAAGCTCGAAGTATCGTAGAAGTGCCACTTATCCATTTTACAAACTTTTCATAGTCGATAGAATAATTGTCAATTACAAAATTATCCTTAAACAAATGGTTAATATGTCCTCCATCAATGAAAATTGCCATTTTACTCATAATTTTTCCCTTCTACCCCCCTTTATCATTTTTTGAACGGCGATTCAGCGCCAAAATCGACATAATACCTCAGCCGGTTAAGTTTTCCCGAGACGTCCTGCCCCTGCAATTGCAGATAAGCCAGGAACGCCAGGCTTCCCGGATTGATATTGCCATTTTTCGGGTCGGCATAAAATCTATTTATCGAAACAATTATTGCGTCAATGTTATCCTCATCCTCATAGAACAGCACATATTCCGTGATATCGGCAATGTATTCCGAAACATAATCCGTGGTCCTTACGTCCTCAATGGAGTATTCGATCATCAGGATAATATCCGTAAAACAGCCACAGGTAACTCCAAATATGAAATAATTTTTGTCATTCTCATCCATAGATCTCCAGATATCGGCGTAAAACGATTCTTCTTCTGTCCCGGCTTGCGCCACCAACCCCAAAAATAGTACTCCGGTCAGAAACAGCAATATTAGTTTTTTCATTATTCCCCCCCCTTTATTATTTAATAACTCGCTCAGAATAGCCCTAAAATAACGCCCCTGATAGCTCTGTTAGCGTTTATTTGACCTTTAGCGTATGATATCAAGCCCCCTTCGTTTACTAAAAATCCTGAAAATAGCCTAAAGTTATAAGAAATAAGGCTTTCGTCAATTTGGTTAAAAATAAAACGTTCAATTTTGCGTTTTAAGGGGGGTCAAATCAATTTAACGTATAATCATAAGCGAAAAATCGATAATTCCCCTTAAAACTTGCCCTTTTTTA
>JABUBK010000439.1_pt1 | contig 10255 bp, 9 predicted proteins | sample 7332671 | NCBI WGS metagenome assembly JABUBK01 (sample SAMN07256342, study PRJNA390944) | subsurface metagenome | isolation source: Methane hydrate marine sediment | place: Pacific Ocean: Eastern North Pacific, ODP site 1244 | collected 2002
AAGGGAGATGCTGGAGCAAAGCGAGGAGTTGTTGCAGGCCGAGCTGACCGCGATCGAAAAGACAGCCACTGAGAAAAGAGAGGAAGAGAGGAAAAAGAAGCTTGAGGACTATCTGGATGTTAGGCGGAATCTGACGGACTCCATCAACCAGATGGTCATGGGCGCACGCGAATACGCCCTTCATGAGATTGAGCAGGAATACGAAGACACGGTAAAGTATGCCCAGGCCCTGGCAGATGCCAAAGTCATCTCCGCCGAAGAAGCGGACGAGATGATTTTGGATGCGGGCGATAAGAGGCGGTTGAGCGAGGAAAAGGCGGAGAGAGCGCATGCCCAGAAGATAATGGACGGCTTCTTCGCCGTGGGACAGGCCGTGTCGAACCTTTTCTCGCAGATAGGCGCCCTTGCCCAGACGAATTTCAACAACCAGCTGGCGATGCTCGACAGGGAGACCGAAGCCAATAGGGAAGCACTGGAGGAGCGGTACGAGGCCGAGAAGGAGAAGATAGAGAATAGCCTGATGAGCGAGGAGGAGAAGGACGAGGCGCTCAAGGCACTGGAGGAGGAGAAGAACAAGGCTGTCGAGAAGATGGACGAGGACTCCGAGAAGAAGAAGAAAGCGATCCAGAAGAAGGCGTTCGAATCCCAGAAGAAAATATCTCTCATAACGGCGGGTATAAGCATCGCCGAAGCGATAGCCAAGGCACTGACAGGCGCTATCCCTCCATTCAATTTCATACTGGCCGGACTGGTGACTGTCGCTGGTGCCATCCAGCTCCCCAGTCCCGCGCTAGTGGAGGCGGGACATGGGCCTGAGGGGGAACTCATACTGCCCGTCCACAAATTGAGAGCGCTTTTCGCTGAGGCGATGGGAGCAGAGGAAACCCCGGGTCCTGTGTTCCATACATATTTGACGATAAACGCCAAGACGCTCGATGACCACACAATCGACCGGGCAGCCGAGAAGATTTTTGCCTCTATGGAAAGGCAGAAGAGGAGGTTCGGAGGATAATGGCCATCAGGAAATTAGGACCCGCCGGCTCTGAGATCACACTTCCGTCCATTGCGATCGCCCTCCCGGTTGTCATCAGTAAGAAAATCGAACGTGCCGAGATGAGCGACGGTTCTGCAAGATGGGCATTCTTCAAAAAATATAGGGGGTGGGAAATAAGCTTCCCCAATATAACCAGATCCGAACTCGATGACCTAATTGCCCTTCGCGCACTTAACCAGATACTCAGATGGCAGAATAACGACGAGTCGGCCACCTGGTATGACGTGGTGATAACCGATTTTAATTATAACACCGCCGACCCCATTTCTCCGACAGTTTATTATTTTGCCTCGATGACTTTGGAGGAGGCAGTCTGATGCAATCCATCTCTCCCGTGACTCCCGCTCAACTTCTTGCCCCCGGGCAAGAGCCGTTGATGAAGATTGAAATCTATGTGGACACCGCCTGGGTCAATCTCTGCGATCTCGACGGAAAGAATTATGTCGAAGGGGTCAACATTTCTCTCGGCGGTGCAGGGATGACCCCTAGCCCGGTAGGGGGAACATGTGATGTCGCGCTGTCGAACGAAGATAGCATCTTCCATCCCCAGCATCCGACTTCAGGTTATGAAGATTATCTCAAAACGGGAAGGAAGATCAGGGCATCCATCGGAGCGAAATATAATGACACCGATTATTACTGGCAGCGGGTGATCGGCTACATTGACGAGCCCCGTTTCGAGGCGCTTGCTCAAAAGGTGGGCATCAGCGGAGCAGATTACATGAAGCTCCTTGAGGACACGGAGCTCAGAAGCCCGGACAATTACTGGGGAACATCGGCGACATTTGACTCCATCGCTTCTGATGGTTTGGTGGGAAGCGAGATTTATGCCGAGGGCGACGCCATGGAGATAGGCGAGGGCGAGGCTGACAATGTCGACAATTGGGTTGCTGTAGATTGTAATTTTGCTTCTTTTGCTGATGTTGGAGGAGGGTCAGATTTTGTCGGGAGATTGACTGGTGCAGGAGCAAGTGCTCATGTAAAAAATCTAAATGTCGGAAGTGCCATAGCGGACAAAGAGTATAAAGTCAAATTCAAATATAGGGGGGTAGGCGAAGTAGGCATGTCGGAAATCCGCGTTGAAATCCATCAGGCTTCAGGCCTTTGCCGTTCCATGATTTATCCAGTCTTCGATGCTTGGCTGGATGAAATGAATTTCTATTTTACCGCTCTGGATACTGGGGCGATAGAGATGCGAATCTACTGTGATTCCGGGATTTCTGACCTCAGGCTGGACCAATTCTCCATCTGGGAATTTGTATCTTACTGGGAAAGATATTATCCGCTTCCGGAAGCCTGCAAAGGCCCTTTTTATGTCACGCTCGATGATGTGCCTTGCTGGCAGGGCGAGGAAGATGAGGGCTGGTATTACGCAGAAGATGCCGAGCCGGGACCAGATCCTCCTGCACACCCGGCCAGGATTGTCTTCTTTGATATAAACAAGGTGGTTGCCAATGGGGAAAACAATCTTAAGGTTTACTATTTCACGGCAGAGACACCGGAGAATGCAGTCGCCAGACTTCTTTTTAAAGCAGGCCTTTATGCGAGCGAGGCTGCGGCTCTCGCTGCTATGGAATATACGGCCACAGGAATAACCATCGATAAGATATGGTTCGAGGCGGGGTCAACATGCCTGAATGCCATCAAGAAAATCTGCGAGAGGTGCGACTATAGGTTCCATTTCAAATACAACGGAATCCCCGTTTTTAAGCCAAAACCAGCGCCGGAGACGACAGCCTTCACATTCACCGACCAGAAACACATATCGGGGTTCTCCAATTATCAGGACCGGGGGGAAATCAAAAATCGGATAGTCATCAAGGGCATGAAACAGGCCGAGCCCGTGAACAAGGAAGAGACAATGCCGCCCGAGCTGAAAGGAGAAGCGCATGATCAAACTTCGATCGATAAATATGGCGAGAGGACTTTGACAATAAAGAATCATCTATTTCAGGAGCAGGCTCCCATAGATGCAATGGTTGCCACATTGCTTGCTGATCGCAAAGACCCGAAATGGTACAGCGACGTCGAAGTGCCTTTCAATCCCGTGCCTCTCGAGCTGGGCGACAAAATGGGTTGGAAAGAGAGGCTCTCGCCGGTTCTGGAGATAGCACAGGAGGGAATAATCAGGGATATAAAAATAGATGGTTTCAATACAACCTACAAGTGTGAGACATAATGGGCATAAAAAAGAAGGAGGTGATGTGGGAAGAGCTTGAGAAATTTACATTGGGCGCTTTTACTCCTTCTCCACATACCCATCCCCGCTCTGAGATACCCGATTTCTGGAATGAAGCTTTCTGGGCGAATATTCCCGATAAGCCCTCAACATATCCTCCTTCTTCACATACGCACGATGACAGGTATTACACGGAGACGGAGTTGAATAATGGTCAGTTAGACCCCCGTTATTACACGGAGACAGAGATAGACGCCTTTTTTGAGGGTGAGAGCGGAGGTAAAAAGCAGGTGCATTGGGACAGAATAACAAATAAGCCAGGGACATTTACTCCTTCCGCCCATGCTCTTGTTGGAGCAAAGCACACGGCTTCAGGATTGACGATAGGCCATGTCATCAGGGCGACTGGCGCTACATCTTTCGCCTGGATGCAACCGAGTCACGGAGACTTGGGAGGGGTACTCACAAGCCAGCACCATATCAAGACTACTCATGATGAGGTTTATGGACTTCTGCGAAGTGGCTTAATAGGTGACAGGCCAGCCGCAGGGACAGCAGGAAGGTTATGGTATGCCACTGATGAGTCAATTCTCTATCGTGATAATATTACTGGTTGGGTTGAAGTATCAAGAGGCGAGGCAGTAACGAGGCTTGCCCAACTTTCCGAGAAGGCTCATGGCTCTTTGACTGGGGTTACTTCAGACCAGCATCACGCCGAATCCCATACTTTAGCCTCTCACTCCACGAAGGCTCACAGCGAACTGACGGGAGTAACTCCTGACCTCCATCATGCCCAGAATCACGAAACAAGGCACAGGTCAGGAGGAGACGATGAACTAAATCATGATAATCTCGCTGGGTATGTGTTAGGTGAGCATTTACTTCTTCCAAGTACGATAGCTCTTGTCCTATCCGACCATAACAAAACTGCTCATGACGCCCTTAGTTTAAGTCATGATTCGCTCAGTGACGTCAGCATAGACGACCACCACGCAAAGGTTCATGCTCTAGTTGGAGCAGAACATAGCGCTTCCGGGCTGACCGCAGGTCATGTTCTGAGGGCGACCGCCCCCACTACTTTTGCCTGGATGCAATTGGGACATGGGGATTTAGGAGGTGTAACTTCAGATTTACACCATCCTCAAGCACATACGTTGGCTTCTCATTCTACGAAAGCCCATAGCGAGCTTACAGGAGTGACATCTGACTTGCATCATCCTCAATCTCATACTCTAGCCTCACATTCAACAAAAGCCCATAGCGAGCTTACAGGAGTGACAGAGAACCAGCATCATGACAAGCTCCATTCCATGACTGGAGTTCAACACAGTGCTGCTGGATTGACGATAGGCCATGTTTTAAGAGCAACTGGCGCTGCAACCTTTGCCTGGATGGCGTTGAGCCACGGAGACTTGGGTGGGGTCACATCAGACCAGCACCATCCTCAAGTCCATACCCACGATGATAGGTATTACACGGAGACGGAGTTGAACGATGGTCAGTTAGACACCCGTTATTACACGGAGACAGAGATAGACGCCTTTTTTGAGGGGGAGAGCGGAGGTAAAAAGCAGGTACACTGGGACAGGATAACAAATAAGCCAGGGACATTTACCCCTTCCGCCCATGCTCTTGTTGGAGCGAAACATACGGCTTCAGGCTTGACTACGGGTCATGTCGTACGAGCAACTGGTGCGGGCGCTTTTGCCTGGATGCAACTAAGTCACGGAGATTTAGGAGGGGTTACAGCGAATTTACATCATGATGAGAACCATGCCTCAAGGCATTATAACGCTGGGGCGGATGCCGTAAAGCTGGACGACTTGGCGATTCCCGATGACAATGTGGACCTTGATGCTTCGACCGCAAGACACGGCTTATTGAGGAAACTCACCGGCAGCACAGCGAATTTCTTGAGGGCTGACGGTGCTTGGGCAGCTCCCACTCCCGCTGCTCATAATCTCTTGTCTGCTGTTCATGGCGATACGCTCACAGCCGGTGTGGTAAGAGGAGATATTCTTGTAGGGAACCTCACACCCAAATGGTCGAGACTTGCTAAAGGGGGAGCGGGACGGTATCTCCGTGCAGGCGCAAATGACCCTACTTGGGAATTTATTGGTGCAGCGGACTTACCTAACCACGCCTCAAGGCATCACTCGGGAGGAGCCGACCAGGTTAATCACGATAGCCTGGCTGGGTTTGTGGGGAGCGAACATTTAGCTCTTCCGAACACCATAGCCCTTGTCTTATCTAATCATACAAAAACTATTCATGATGCTTTAGGTTTAAGTCATGATTCGCTCAGCAATGTCAGTATAAATGACCATCATAATAAAGTTCATGCTCTGGTTGGAGCAGAACATAGCGCTTCTGGGCTGGCTGCAGGCCAAGTTATCAGAGCAACGGGGGCTTCTACTTTCGCTTGGATGTTTTTGAGTCATGGGGATTTAGCGGGAATTGGAGCGAATGACCACCATCCCCAGTCGCATACTTTAGTGTCTCATACAGCGAGAGACCATCATAATCTTACAGGATTGGGGGATGACGACCATTCTCAGTATTACAATGCAGCCAGACATACAAAGGCTGTCCACGATGCCTTGGGTATAAATGCCGGTTTGGTGGATGGTTTTTCCGCAAGTCAAACGAGAAATTTGGCAAATACTTGTGCCGTCAGGGATGCCAGTGGCTACCTGCAGTTGGGATGGATTAACACAACGAGTGGCGATAGAGGCACAACTGCCCCCACTCGTATTTACGGCTCAAATGATGATTATATTAGATATTATACCCCAACTAATTTTGCCACCGTGATGAAGCCTTATTTTGATAATCATTTTCTCTTATTGACGGGAGGAATTCTCTCGGGGGCAGTAGAGGCGGCAGACCACACAACGGCGGGTGTAGACAAAGTAGTGAATATCGCTTTTTGGAACAGGGAATCCGCCGACTGCGAACACAACGACGAGAGGAACGCTCTTCGTAAAATACACGGCATAATAAAATGGCATCACAAACAAAAAGCGCAGGACTCGGACAAAGTATTGTTATGGCAGGGGGGGTAGCACATTGGATAAATCCGACTAATATTTATACTTCTAATAACGCTTATGCTGTAAATGTGCTTATGGCAGGCCAGAAGACGCATTGGTTGCGAGCGACAACCTTTGGTTTCACCATTCCAGACGGAGCTACCATAGACGGGATTAAAGCAGAGGTTGAAAAAAAGGCTGGCAGCGCTGGAATGATAAGAGATGAAAGCGTAAAAATTGTTAAAGCAGGGTCGGAACAAGGAAATGATAAGTTTAATCCAGTTTTTTGGACTACCACAGATACATATATCTCATACGGAGGTGCAGCCGACCTATGGGGATTGGGCTGGACAGTAGCCAACATAAACGCTGCTAATTTCGGCGTTTCACTTTCTGCGTATTATCCTGCGGGTGATTTTCCTGTTGCCGCTTCCGTGGACCATATCCGTATCACGGTTTATTACACAGAAGTGGCCTTAACAAACATGAAGATTAATATAGGTGATTCCTGGAAGGATGTCGATGAGATTAAAATTAATGTCGGTGACTCATGGAAGACAGTCACAAGAATTCAGATAAATATAGGTGATGTATGGAAGACGATATTTGGCTAACCGATAAATTTTAGGAGGAATAAATGGAATTAAATGAATTTGAAACTTTAAGGCTGGTCGAGGAGCGGATCATACTCAAGGTCCACTCCTTCCGCACCTGGGAGAACTTCATCACCTGGATCAAGGGGATGACGCAGGTCAAATTCAAGGCGTTCATCCTGCAGTGCCTCGATGATGTCGTTGCCGACGGGGATGCGAAGAAGGCTGACCTGCTTGAGGCCAAAACTTCAATTGAAGGGTAATTTAATTTTAGGAGAATAAAATGAAAATAGATTTTAACTACCAATTCAAGACTTTGGACGAAAAAGTCATACCAGAGAGGCCTGATGAAGAAACTGAAGACGAGAAAGGCAATAAAACCACAAAGAAGTACCCGCCATGGACTTTGAGAAATATCAGCGAGAATATTCTTTTGGCGCAGGAGATAGATGGAACCGGCAAACCGAAAGAAATGAGCGGAAAGGAAAAATGCGAGAGATACGATTTGGCGATGAGAATTCACAAAGGTAAAGGCTTGGTTGATTTGCAGTCAGAGGAGATTTCGCTTTTGAAAAAGCTAATCGGCAGGGGTTATTCGACACTCATAGTCGGGCAGGCATTCGGAATCCTTGATCCTCATGCAGCGGCGGAGAAGGAGATAAAATCAAAGGAAGAACCCGAACCTCAAGACATACCGGAAGAGAAAAGCGGGAAAGACAACTAAGAGCTGACAGAATACTCATTAACCATCTTCCCATGTGATTTCGTACGTTATCTCAGAATCCCAGTCCATGCCCCGATATAAAATCCCGCTAGTATCATCGAAGATTACCTCCCAACAAACATTTTGTTGTTCAGGATAGAATTTGAATCCCTCACCACCAACCAAGCAATCGCCAGAAGCCAAAAGAACACCAGGACTACCATAAAGTTCAACGCTCACTTTTGTGTTAAATGCTATTCCAGTTCCTGTGTTTTTGACTCCTCCCCGTACTTCATATCGGTTGCCGTAGTGTTCACCCGTAGGTCCCCAACGCATCTCCACATTAGCGGGGCCTATGAATACTTCTACTCTGCAATTATCTGTGACTTGTCCATCATTATTTGTAGCCCACAACCTATAATTAGTCGTTTCCAACGGGATAACCTCTATCATTCCTTCCAAAGCCACTTCGCCAATTCCATTGTCAATCTCTACTTTGTTGGCGTTTGTGGTCTTCCATTCCAATGTTGCCGTCTGAAACTGATTTATATCCGTCGGAGTTACCGTGAAATAATTTATCGCTGGGAGGATTGGATTCAAAACCTTTTCAATCTCGGGATCGGCTGGCGAATTGCAATGGGCGAAGACAAATAGGCAAATCAACCCCAGAACCAAAATTTTTGTTTTCATTTATCTCTCCATTCTTAACTCCTCCGATTTACCCCAATGCATAAATAATATAAGATCTTATGGCAGAAATGTCAAGATTTTTTCTTGACTTTAGTCTAAACAATAGTCCATAATTATGAATGGAGGAGGATTTACATGGAAGACCTGATTAGGGAATTAAAAGAAGTCATGAAGGAAAAAGGCCTCAGCCCCGAGAAGATGAGCAACTTCATCGGCTGTTCGGGAAAGCAGATCCGGCGCTGGTTGTCCGGCGAAGCGAATCCGACAGCAATATACCAGGATGTTATTAGCAAGGGGATAAAAAAGGCCAAGAGGCTATGAATGGTTAAGGGATTGATACTGGGCAACTCGAGATCGTCGCCCCACGGCGGTCTGAGAGCGTTTCCCCTGGGAAAAAGGAGGCTATGATAGAAATATACAAAAAAACCCAGCAAAAGATAGACCTCGTCAAGGATTGGGTCGAGGAGAATGGCAGGATATGGAGCAGGAAGGTCCTGTATGTCCTTGTGACCGCCGGACTCGTGAAGGATACATCGGATAATTCCTGGGACATGGTAAGCAAGCTGTTCACCAGACTGCGCCATGAGAACCCCGATGAGGTCCCCTATAGTTTATTCAGGGATAAAAAGATGACCCAATCGAATGTCACATTTTCAGCGACTTTCAATAAATTATTATCAAGAAAACGATCCCAATTGATTCGGTTGAAGACATATCTTGGAAATTCAAAAGAGACCACAAGCTCCCAAGTCATATTTCCGTACTTGTCTTGAAAAGGACTTATGACATCGATGGAGAGAGTCATTATTTGGTCATTAGTTTTATATAATTTTTTTATTTTTTGAGTCAACTTAACGCCTAATTCGCCCTCATATTCAAAAAACAGCCCAAGAGGGAAAAATCTATAGTCGATAGAACAGTGGGTTTCAGTATAATAAATCCGAACTATTCCGCTGTCATCGGGCTTTTTGGCGACCCCGAATATTTTTTTAATTGAGTCTTTAAATTTTGCTATCTCTTTCTTGGCCATCTCTTCAGGCGTTATCTTTTTTCTCTCTACTTCGGCCTGCTTTTTTTCCATTCTGGCCTGTTTTCTCTCGATTCTGGCCTGGGCCATTCTTTCCTGCTCTTCTTCGGGGATAAATATTTCTCCGATGATACCAAGCAGGATGAAAATTCCTATGATGGCACCTACAGTGATTAGGGGGATTTTACATCCTTTTTTCATTTTGTTCTCCTTTTAGCTCACATGGTTTTTGGCCCATTCCTGAGCCTCTCTCCTGAAGATCGCCCTGCTATGTTTTATTGTCTCAAGGCTGATATGCCTTGTAGCAGTGCTTTTCAATAATTCGAGTAAATAAGTGGTCTCCAAGCCCTCGAGTTCGAATTGACAGATTCCGTCCGGCGGGCAGATATCCTTGTTCGCCTCGAAGAAGTCCCACACATATTGTTTTTGCATATGGTATTTCAATGTCTTGGGCTTCATCATTTTTTCTCTATATCCTTTATTGGGGACTAACTGGAGGTCTACCACCTGCTGCTTTGTGATGGCCAGTTTTTTGATGTCGATTCCGAAGGGTTCATATCTCTCTTTTATCTTCTTGATTATGTGTTCCCCTTCGGCATCGTAATCCCCGATGCAGTAGAATTTGATGGAGAGATTGAAAGTTTCCTTTATTTTCTTCAGCCTTTCCAGCACATAATAAAGCGCGACATCCCCGCCGAATCCTCCGCTCGAGCAAAAGCCGACCTCATATTCATAGAACAGATCCTCAATGGGATCGGGCAGGTCCTTCTCGGTGAACACCTCCACATAGGCCTTCTGCAGAGTCTTCGAATCCCTCGCAAACTCGTAGGCCATCAGCATCGACTTGAAATAATCGTCGAAAGAACGGTATTCCGTTTCAATGCCGACATTCGATTGGGTCATCTTTTTATCCCTGAATAAACTATAGGGGACCTCATCGGGGTTCTCATGGCGCAGTCTGGTGAACAGCTTGCTTA
>JABUBK010000441.1_pt1 | contig 10240 bp, 9 predicted proteins | sample 7332671 | NCBI WGS metagenome assembly JABUBK01 (sample SAMN07256342, study PRJNA390944) | subsurface metagenome | isolation source: Methane hydrate marine sediment | place: Pacific Ocean: Eastern North Pacific, ODP site 1244 | collected 2002
TATAGGTGCCATTGAAGTCGTTGGAAATATTATAAGTATAACTTGCGAATGCTAATTCGTATAATTTCATTGTTATTGTTTATATTTTTTTAATTAGTTAAACGTCTTATACATCTTATGCTTGGAAGTGTCCAGTATGTGTAGCTTGTGTATGTCGTAAAGCCCATATTTCGCCCGTATTTACGGTTAAGCGTGCCAAATAGCTGGCCACTTAAAATTTGCATTGCCATAGTCAATTCTAAGACTTTAGTTTATGCCGGGTAGTGCTTTTATATGTCCTTATATTGCCTGTTAAGTTATTTCTCTGTTTTATCAGTCTAAATCTAAAATGCCCCGTACCCCCGAAATGTTAAATTTTGTTTAGGTTTTTCTCCCTGGATAAGTTAAAAAACCCCTGTTAATGCCCTGTTTAGTCTCCTAGCTGAAATTTAACACTCTATATTGCGTTTAGAGGCTCTATAATCTTCTTTTAGTGTTATTGTATAGGTATATTTTATGCTGTTTTAATTTTATTTTTAAAAAGCTCTCAAACACATAACCAAAATTACAATAATTATAACTATACAAGCTATCCAGAATACTAATTTTGTAATATTCCAACCTACGCTTACTAATGCTTTGCCAACTTCTTCAACTTTATCTTTTTTAACCTCTTTATCTTCATCTTTTTGTTTTATTTCTTTTCTACAATAAGGACAAATATCAAAATCTTTCTTTATAGTCTTTCCACAATCAGGACAATAGATTTCATCTTCTTTTTTCTGATTCATTTTTATTCCTCTTTTGTATAGAGATCCTAAATAATTTTTCAATGTGATTAATAAAACAGGCCCCATTTTAAATTGAGGCCTGTTATGCTATAAAATCATCTAACAACTTCTTCTCTTGTCATTCTAGCATTTATACGGACTAGCCAGGCATTAAAGCCATAATCTTCAGGAGCTCTATCAAAAAGTACTCTATATAAAAATCTTATTTCATTCCAGCATGCTCACCTGCTTGGGATTTAGGATTAAATGGTTTGTCTAAACCAGGAGCATTCTCCAATCCTTTTCCTGGAACACCGCTATTTATAAGGATATCTGATTTTGTAGGAGGCAGCACGTCAAATCTAGTCCAATCAAAATCCCAATCGCGCTCTCCACCAAGAGCCAAACGCACTTCTACATATTTATTGGCAGATATTTCTATTTGTACCGTATCGTTAGCATTCACCCCAACTCCTCCAGGATATATAAAATCACCAACCACCACTGGATGCGGAGTACCTGAAGTCACTAATACCCCATCAATACGACACTCAAACCACGCCAGACCAGCCCATCCACCTACAAAGTCTAGCTTCACCTTGCCAACACTGGCTTCAACCAAGTCTACATAGGGAGCAAGTTGTCCCTCCCGTCCTGGAACCTGCTGGGCCTTATTAAGTTCGTTGGTGCTAGGGAAAACGTACCCAGGATTTGCATGTACAACTGCTGGAAGCATAAACAGAACTAACACAAAAACCAAAAACCCAATTAGAAACTTTTTCATTTTTCACACCTCCTTTCATAAAAATTTCTAGAAAAAATAAAAAACCGACCTATTCAGTCGGTTTCGCTATTGGTTCAGCTTACTTTATAAGCGCCCACTTAACAAAGTAAGCTTCTTTACCCCTAAATTTAATTTTTTATACTTAATTTACTTAGAATTAATAATCTATAAGGTATTACTATTATTATAAAATGTCAACTCCGCGAATTGCTTTTGTCATTTAAAAAATAAAAGTGGACTAAATATATTAACCAGAAATTAGGAATATTTAGATCCTCATTTTTCACCTGCTGAACTCCAACCAGTTTATCCTTATACCAGAACCTAATTTCAGCAAGCCCAGATTTTTTATCAGGAACAATTCTTAGCAATACTCTTTCTCTTATTGGTACTTGTAAGTAAAGCTTTTATTAGTATCCAAGCATATTTCCATAAATTTAATCTGATTGGCTGTTAATTTGCTGTTATATTTTTTATATAAAATATTAATTTCTTTTGCGATTTCCTGTAAGGTCTTTTTTTTCAGTATAATTAAGCCAAATTTCAGCAAATTTTAATTGAGCTGCTGATGGCTCAAATATTACATTTTCTAACCCTTTATCTATTCTGTATCACCACTTTTAAAGCTCTCTTTTGTTAAATTACCATAGCTTTATAAGATTTAAGCTGTTCTACTTAGGCCTGACATACCGGTGCCAGAGATAATATCTTTTAAACATTGCATTTTCTTTCATTCCGGACCTCTTTTATAGTATTAAAAAACTGCTAAAAATGGCTTCTATGCTGACAAAAACTGACATTCCTTTTTAAAATAAGCTATGCAATGTCTTGTAAAACTCTTTTTTATAGTGTCAGATATGTCAGATTTTAATGTTAATTGAATGTTTTATCGTTAAATTTTATGGCTTAGTGATCTCTGGCAAGATTCTTTTATTCCCGTTTTTTAATGGGATTTACGGAGTTATTCTTAACTGTTTTTTAACTGTATTATCAGCAAATTATAAAGCCCTTTTTTATAGCATAGGGAAAGTAGGTAAATTGTTCTTCCCCTTTTTAGTGCTATTCCAAATACTCTTAAATCACCCTATAGTTATCTACAGTCACTCTACAATAGCTTAGAAGTTATTTTTAATGGTTTACTATAGTCTATCAGCTATTAAACCCTAAAAATCCTTAATTCCCTTCCAAACTTTTTTCTGTCTTTTTGTGATAGTTTTGTTAGTTTTTCTCTATTTTTGGTGTCATTTAGCATACTTTCAAAATTTTCCATCATACCGCATCACTGTAGAGTATCTTCACGCACCTGTAGGGCATAAAAATAGAATATACGCAAATAATACAGTTATTTTCTTTAATATTTCTAAAAAAAATAAGCTCTATGATAGTCTACAATCACCCTACAATCGTTTAGAGGTTTAAAAAGTCCTAAATTCATATATGCTTAATAATTTAGCTTCTACTTTTGCCTTTTTTATAGAGTCAAAAATAGCAAATAGGTGAGTAGCTTAATTGTTGTTCTTCCTGAAGATTAATTCTTATTATTGCCATTTTTTTACTTAAAATAAAATTAATTTGATAAGAACTCTATAATAACGCCTATGCTTCCATCTAAATCTTGGTATACTTCATGCTCCCACATCCTTAAAACTTGCCAGCCATTTTCTTCTAAAATTGCATTATTTTTTTTATCTCTTTTTACATTATTTTCTATCTTTCCAAGCCAGTATTCTTTAGGCAATCGTTCTTTTAATTTTTCTAAATCATGCCCATGCCAAAAATCCCCGTCAATAAAAACAGCTTTTTTCTTTCTTGGCAACGCAATGTCCGGGCTACCCTCTATTTTAGAATAATGTTTTTGAAAATATACTTTTCTTTTCCGTAACTCCCTAAAAACAACTTTTTCTACTTTTGTCCCTTCAGAGCGGATTTGGGACATAATTTCGCTTCGCTTTTCTTTTGAAAATTTGTCCGCCACTTTTCTGAATCTCCTTCTGATTATTTATAAAACTAGAGATATCCTCATAAATCTTTTCCGCTATGCGCCTAGAAAATTCAACCGGGACTGCATTCCCTACCATTTTGTAGCCATCAGAAATGTTTTCATATTTAAAAATGAAGCTGTCCGGAAATGTTTGTACTCTCGCACACTCCCTAACGCTTAGCCTCCTATATAGGTGTTCTTCCCCTGGGGCAAAAATTCTCTTATTTTTTCCAACCAGGATCATCTTTGGGGCTTGTGGGTGGATAGGCGCATGTCTCCCACCTGCCTGTATAGTAAAAGACTGCTCGTCCCAGCTTCTAACCCTATTTCTAGACATATAAATTGTAGAAAAACCTCCATTCATATATTCATGATTAGGAAATTTTAAGCCACTGCCATTAGTCTTATTACGGGTTTTAGCGGGTTTGGAATTTTTCTGTAAGTCTCTTATTGCTTCTTTCAAAGTGATTAATCTTCCTGATTCTTTGGGGGGTTTAAAAGATTTTCCTGATTTCTTGTGGTAGCCTACTATAATAACCCTTTTCCTGTCCTGGGGTACTCCATAGTATTTAGTATTTAGTAAATTAACAGATACATTATAATCCAGCTCTTCAAACCGGTCCAATATATAATTAAAGGCTTCTTTGTGCCTATCCATCAGCATTCCGGAAACATTTTCAGCTAAAAAGAACAGGGGCTCTTTGTCCTTTAATACTCTTAAGTACTCAAAAAAAAGTTGACCCCGGTGGTCATTTATACCCCTAAGGACTCCGGCCTCACTCCAGCTCTGGCAAGGCGGACCACTGATTATTCCTACAGCTTCGGGAATATCTTCTGACGGGATGTCTATTATGCTTCTTTTGTCCAGCTCTACGTTGGGAAAATTATATTCAATTGTATCCCAAATTGTTTTATCAAATTCATTTGCCCACACCACGTTAAACCCGGCTTTTTCAAAGCCTAGGTCAAGTCCTCCGCAACCAGTAAATAGAGAGATTAAATTCATGCTTTTATTCCTCTGTAAATGTCAATAGCTTAGCTTCCAGCAACTTTGCTGGATTGTTAGGAGATTTTACCCCTACGTCTTTGATTGAAAAGTTTTTAACTTTTAATTTTTCTATTCTCTCCCTATCTTCCTTAGAAAAAGAAGAGTAATTCTCCTTTAAAATTATTGCATTCATAGCAAAGCCAGAATTACTTTTCGCTACCGGCAAATATTCAAAAACTTTGCTAGGGTTTTCAATATGCCACATTCCCCTTATCCTCAAATATGTAATCCCTAAGGGGTCTACCTTGTTAACCCTGCCTAATTCTCTAGTCTCCGAAAATTCAATATTTTCTAAATCAATAATGCCTAATGATATTCTATCTTTTATTCTTTCGTAAGTTTCCCTGCTTGCAGCGTAACAATTGCCATATGCAAACCATAGTGATTTGAGCTTATTTTTCTTCGCCACCCCAACCACGTAAACCACTTCTTTTTCTGTCCAATCTTCGCAACCCCTGCATGATTGGGTGATCATAGGGCTGTCAGAGTAAAGCTTGTCTTTTGGATATGAGCTATTTAAGGCAATCCCCGCCCTGGGTCCTTCTATTTTCTTGACCTCCACAACATCGCCTTTTTTTATAATAAGGTCAGGCGGGTTGGCTTGGTTTCCAATGTATGAAAAGTTTTTGCTATATATCTTGTTTTTTTCATTTAAATCTTCTATCTCTAATGAGTTACAGAAAATATCTTTAATATAAAATTCCAGAGCCTCGCCAACACTATTTATTCTGTTTGGGGACTGGTAATGAGAAACTAAATCTGTGATTGGGTTTTTTACAATATTGTAAATTGCTTTTAAAATGTTTGTGCTCATATCTTTTCTAAAGCTCCCTTAATAATGTTTTGTATTGCTTCAAAATTAGTTTTTAAAACCTCTTTTTGCTTTTAGGCACGCCTTTAGGATATGGCTTATGCTTATGTGATCCATAAAATATTCTTAATTACCAGATCGCTGAAATGTTGCATTTTATCCATTAGAAATCTATACCCTTAACTTTTATGTTTAAGTGTCTTAAAAGTACCTTTAAATGCTTTTGGTGCAAGTATAAACTATATTGTAAGTCTATAAAGTAGTTTCTGCTTTTTCAATGATTATGTTGAATATGTCGGATTTATCTTCTGGTACTTTTTCTCCTTTTCTGTCTTATCTTTTCTTAAAAAAAAAGAGATCTGTATATATAATCTATATAAAATACATATAGAATATATACACTTTTAAAAAATCACTGAAACCCGCTATAGTAAAGGCTTTCAAAAAAATTTACTTCCGATATTAGGGTTACCTACTTCCGATATTAGGGTTACCTACTTCCGATATTAGGGTTACCTACTTCCGATATTAGGGTTACCTTTTACTAATTCCTAAAATGGCTCTGATTTTTTCCTTCTGTTTTTTAACAAGCCCTGAATCCTTAATTTCCTTAATTTCTTCAACATGTTCTTCTTCAAAACTACCATCAATAATTTCTTTTATCTTTCTTACTGGTTTAAACTTATCAATATTTATAGATAATGTAGCTTTTCTGGTTACTGTTTTGCCACTACTAATTCTATACCAGTTCAAATATCCCAAAACCTTAGCCTGTTTAAAACAATCTTTTAAGCGAGTTTCTATTTTATTCTTTTGATAAGCCTTGATCCAATTATCCATTCTTAATAAACGTGATAATTTTTCAAAGCTGATTTCAGTAATATTAACTTCTTTCTTTCTTTTCTTTAAGGCTATCGTTTTTGCTAACCAAAAAATAAAATTCGGTAAATGTTTGTTTTTAACCTTTGGAAGTTTTTCCTTAATTTCTTCATAAAAATTGCCGGGTAAAAGAGCATAGTAGTTGTCTATTTGATCTAATAAAACTTTTGAAGGTATAATTTTTATATGTCTTAATTTCTTTTTCTTTTCCCTTCCGTTATCAAGCTCTTTTTTATCTAAATTAGTATATAAAAAATCTATTTCTGGTATTATTGCCGATAGTATTTCAACCCTGGTAAATTTCTTAGTTTCGGGATCTCTTATGTTATAGGTCATAATACATTGTATCCTGCTTAGATTTATCAATGCCATATAGGCCTGCTCTTTTTCCGCATCGCTAAATCTTTCTTTATTGCCACATTTGTATTTTTTAACGCCATAGCTTTCGTAATATTCAGATGTAGTGAATATAAGTGCATTACCATTATTATTAATATTCCCTCTGTAACCATATTTGCTATAAATCTTTTGAATAGCAAAAACTGCCTGATCTTCTGCTTTTGATAAATCCCAACCTATAATTTTAATATTTAGATTTTTAGCTTCCTGGATTAGTTTCCTATTTTCTATTTGATCAAAAATTGATAGCTGGCCGGGTAATGGTAGTTTTCCAAATTTTTGTTCTAAAGAAGGTATAGAAACCTTGATTAATCCTTCTTCAAGTTTTTCTTTTACTTTTTTACTGAGCTTATAGTCTTTCTTTTTTAATAAATTAAGTAATTCTTTGACGTGATCAGCATAATAATCCAATATTTTAGCTGTATCAACTTTTTTCCTTTTTGCTTTTTTCTTTATGATATTTTTAAATCTGTCATCCATTGCGTAGGCTAATCCTAATATACGCCTTGGTGAGTTAATTTTAGATTTATCCATTATTTACCTTCTTTTTTTGCTATAATAAGCCATTAAAAAATATTTCTAAGCTAATAATCAATGTTTACCGTCTCCATTATTGATGTCTTTATTTGATTTCATAAAATCCTTTTCAGCTTTTATTGCAAATTTAATAAGCTGTGCTCTTTGTTCAGAAGTTAATTTCTTTTCTTCTCTACGAAATTCTAAAACCTCTTTACTTTGAGTTTGTTCTGGAGGAAGCTGTTCGCTCAATGCTAATTTTCCAACCTTTTGAAATGCCACTAAAGCTCTTGATAAATTATCTAATATTTTAGGATCAAGCAGTGGTATATTTTTCTTTTCTCTTTTAGCTTTTTTCATCATTTTCTTATGTGCTAAAAAATGAGCTTTTATCTGTAGAATACCTACCTTTGCCAGTTCTAAAGTCTTGGAATCAAATTCAGCACCTTCGGAAGCTAACAATCCAGATTTTTTTTGCAGTCTTTTTAGTGATAGTTTAGTGCTATAGATATCTCTTTGTTGTGTCCATTTTTCTTGAGCAGCACGATGTTTTAAATATGAATAATTTACGCTACACTGCTCTGACAGCTCTCTAAAAGAAGGGAAGGTAGTTTTACCATCATTATTTATACCTTCTACATATAATATCTTAATTTTATTCCAATCATGCTTTTTCATAATGGTGCTATTGAATATTCTAAAAAAATAGACAAAAATACATAATACCTCTACCTATTTTTTATTTAATATCTATTATATTATTTTTTAGTCGTTTTGTTTTCATTATTAATTAATTCTGCTTTTCATCCTTTCGGCTTTCTATAAAATCTTACCCTGCTTTGCTTCTTCCTCATATTCCAGTAGTTTATCAACTGCCAGTAGCTCAATATGTAACCCCCGTTGTTTAGCTCTTGCAACTTCTCCATAAGCAGGTTTGGTAAAACTAAAAGCAATTATATATCCTATGTCTTGCCTTGCATTTTGAAGCGCTGTTTCAAAGTTATCTACAACATTTTTTCCCATGTGTTCTGATTGCTTTACCTGGATAGGATTTCTATTCATAAAAGTAAAACCATCAATACCCATATCACCAACTTTTTTGGGATTTACTGTTCCACCTAAAGCACCTACACACCAGTTCTGAAATTCAAATGGTGGAAGCTCTTTTAGTTCAGCAATATTTAAAGGCAAGCCAATTATTTCAACATTTTCATTATTTCCCATAAATTTTGAAACTCTGGATTTCATTAGCTTACAAGCTGAAGGGGATACATCTATTCCTATCCATTTTCTACCTAACTTTTGAGCAACTGCAATTGTAGTTCCACAACCGCAAAAAGAATCAAGTATTAAATCACCCTTATTTGAAGAAGCTAAAATAATACGTTCAATTAATTTTTCAGGTTTTTGTGTAGGATAACCCATTCTCTCTTTAGCCTGAGAATTAATAGGAGGCATAATCCACACATCAGGTGAAAAAACTTTTGGTGCTTCTCTATTAACAACATTATCATATTCAGATATATTAATTCTTGCTTTTTTTACTTTTTCAATATCATAAATAATAATTTGCCTGATTATCTTATCCTTAGTATGTATGACATTTGTATCATAACCCTTTTGAAATTTATTTTTTTGTGAATCTGATATTTCTACTTCAATTGGATTAAAAATATTATCATCAGTTTTAGCATAAAAAAGTATTACATCATGCATTTTTTGAAATTGCTTTTGAACATTTGTCCATCTTCTATAATGCCAGATAATTTCGTTTCTAAAATTGTTATAACCAAATATATTATCACATGTTACTTTTAAATAATGGGACGCATGCCAATCACAATGGAGATAAAATGAGCCTGCATCTTTTAATACCCTATGCAATTCAAAAATACGTTCTTTCATCCATTCAATATAATGGTTTATTCCACCCTTCCACCTGTCTTCAAAACTTCTTATTTCTTCACCATCATTAAATATAACTTCATAATGTTTATTACTAAAAAATGGAGGGTCTAAGTAAATTAAATCAATACACTTATCAGGAAATTTCTTTAACCAGGTTAGATTATCTCCACAATAAATTATATTTTCTAATTTCATTAATCTTTCTCCAGGTCAAAGGTGCTTACCAGGTGTAGGTTTTATATTTTTGTCTTTAAAATAATTCTTCAATATACCGTCCAGGATTTCTTTTTGGCTGGCCCTATCCCAGTATGCTTTATCTTTTAATTTGTTAACATATTCCCTTTTAATAACATAGGTTTGCCTTATATAATCATCTTCAATACCTGTTTTTTTTGCCTCTTTTATAATGGTGTCTCCAAAAGGGTCATACTTTATTTTTTTGTTCATTTTACCTTCCTTAGTATTTCTTTGCATAAATTCATATAATCAATAGCTCCGTGACTATTAGGTTTATATTCAAATATATCTTTACTGTGAGATGGTGCTTCGGCCAAACTTACATTGGTTCTTATCATAGTTTTAAATATATTTTTAAAATGCTTCCTGATAGATTCTATAGCTTCCCTGTGCAGTAATTTTCTACTATCAAACATTGTTATTATTATTCTAATTTCTGGATCTATACCAAATTTATCTTTTAAAAGTTCAATTGTATTAAGCAGGTCTTTTATTCCGGTCATTGCCAGGTATTCAGGTTGAAATGTTATCCAAATTTCATTTGAAGTCATTAAAGCATTAACGGTAAGTATGCTAAGGCTTGGTTGAGTATCTATGATCACAAAATCATAATCATTTTTTATATCTTTTAATAATCCTTTCAATACATCACTTTTTTTAAGGATCATAGAAGTTCCGGTTAATTTATGGCTTGCTGGTATAATACTCATTCCACTTTCCAATCTTATAATAGCCTTTTTTATATTTGCCTTTTTGCCTATAACATCATTTATCGTATGGTCTGTATTCTCTTCTGCTATTCCTAAACTGGTACTTAAGTCAGTCTGGCTGTCCAGGTCAACCAGTAGTATTTTTTTATTTAACCTAGTAAGTCCTGTACCGATATTAATAGCCGATGTAGTTTTTGCCTGGCCACCTTTTTGATTTG
>JABUBK010000442.1_pt1 | contig 10229 bp, 14 predicted proteins | sample 7332671 | NCBI WGS metagenome assembly JABUBK01 (sample SAMN07256342, study PRJNA390944) | subsurface metagenome | isolation source: Methane hydrate marine sediment | place: Pacific Ocean: Eastern North Pacific, ODP site 1244 | collected 2002
GAGGCAATGGACAATGGCTTTCCTATTACCTCCTGCCTATGATTGGTTGGTGATAAAAATAATGCTCAAAGTGCGGGGAGTAATGGCATTAACATCCTCCCCGCTCATTTTATGGTAGCTAAAAAGCCAAAATCTTAATCACTTCTCCTTGATATCGCCAAAATTAAGATTAGGAAAGCAAAAGAACCCATTCCAACCCAAACTAAAGTTTTATGATCCTGATAGAATTTTTCCAGAATTGCAAGAACATCCTCAATGGTAGTTTTTTCTGCTGGCGGTGTAGCTATTGCTACAGGTTCAGGATCGTAGATTTCTACTGGTGCTTCTTCTTCAATTAACCAGCCCTGGGAAAGCATTTGCTCCTTAATCCGCACCAAAAAGCCAAAGACACTTTCCCGGTATTGTGAATGAAATAACGCATAAACGCTCAGCTCTGAGGAAATTTCGCCAACTTCCACAAAGCCTATTCGGATAGCGAGGTTATACTTGTATTGTAAGGCCTTGCAAATATATTCCGCCTGTTCGTATGCTTTCTCAGAGTTCTGAATGCTAACCTTTGGAAAGTAGAAACGGTATTGCTTTTCTGTCTTTAGCTTCTCATCAATGAGAATTCGTTTTTCGCTCATTTTTCACCTCCTCCTACTTTTTCCTTCCAAAATCGTTTATAGATTATGATATATTTTGCTCCTTCGCCACTTAACTCGCATCTGAGCCCTATTTCGAATCCAGTTTTTTTTGGCAAGGACAGGGATTTGTAAATACTTGCCCCAGGAACAGCCAAACCACAAATGGCCGTATCTGCAGAAACTAAATCAGAAGGACTGTCGTAAATAATTAGCTCAGCATTATTCTTTCCATCAGTCCATAACTCTATCTGTAGAATCTCGCCGCTACAAGCCTCAAGTGTCTTGCTCGCTGAGAGAATCCCTGAAGAGATATATTTTACCGTTTTCTTTGCCATATCTAAGCTCTCGTGGTCATTCTTCCTGGAGAAAACTGCGCCTCTGTAAAAACTTCTTTTGCCTCAACCCCTATATGCTCGTGTCCAAAAATACCTACAATCGCATATCTTCTGCTATCGCCTCTAATTCCAACAGCCGCAGCTACACCTGGATTTTCAAACTTTTGGACTTTAACTCGGTATTTGTAGGGTCCGAGAACTTGCAGATGGATTAAAGGGGAATTCCAATATCTCTCCAGGGGAGTTTCCTCTCTCGAGCAACAAAAATTATAAGTATATTCCCGCTCATTGAGTTTTACGATTTTACAAAATTCTGGATCAACTTCGCTATTTCGGACCTGAAGTTCCTTGAGTGGAAGTCCTCCAGCTAGCGGGGTAAGATACCTCGCTTGCAAAACCGGGATTTCTTCTTCAGGATTAGCTGCCGGACTTCCCAGGAGCATCTCTGATGTAGCGACAATTCTGGACTCTCCTAAATTTTCCTTTTTAGCTCGGGCAAATAATAACTCTTTGTAAATAACATCAACAGAGCCATCATAGTCGAATTTTGCTATCAAAACTTTTTTTGCTCCATTTTTTAGCGGTGTTATTGCAATAGTAATATCTTCCGGAAAATCGTAAGTCCATCTTTCCCAGCTGCTCGGAATTCGCCGAGTAACCAAAGGGTCGTTCTCTGCTACTTGCTTGGTTTCAATTCCTCTTTCATCGTAGTAAATTAAACTTAGCATACTTTTTCCTCCTTTTGCAGGTTCAAGCCTGCGTTTATACGCAACCTATGGGTTGCAGGTGAAATATGAGTTTAGAGAAGCCAAAATAATTGCATCTGGCGATGAAGTTTTTAGGAGGTGTAAATCACCGCCAGAAAAATTAGAGTGAGTCAATCTGCACGGCGCACCAGATAAGAAAGAAAGCATAGGAGTCGCCGGGGTGCGAGCTAGGAAGAAAATTTGAACGCGTCGAGAGTCAGAAAACGAGAGCAACACAAAAGAAATTATAGCTCATAGCCAAGAAGGCGTCTCAATTTTTCCTGTCTTCATTTTTCGTCTGATACGGTCATCCCTTTCGCCCTCTGCGTCCCTCAACGCTACAAGAACTTTGCTCCTGTGGCGCAATAATTTATTTTTCGTTTCTATATATTTTTCAGCGAGTTGCTCCTTGTATATTGGCAGCTCCTCCAACAATTTTTCAAGTCCAGCGAATATCCCTGGCAGTAAATCAGCATTGCCATAGGGAAAGGGCTTCAAAAACTGCTCTACTCTTTCTTCAAAAATTCCTCTAAAAAGCATTTTATTTTCACCTCCTAAATATGTGGCCCTTCCTTCGATTCTTCTTCCTTCTCCTTTGCCGCATCGAGCCATCTTCCTTTCTTTTCGTCTTTAAACTGCAGGTTGACGCCTTTCCTTCGCAATTCCGCGTAAATTTGCTCGCAGTCGCCTCGGGTCGAGCACGAAGAAAATAAATTAACCAGCTCATCAGTTTTTAAATTTTCAATTGCTCTCGTTTTTAAGTGAGCCACGCTTATTGGATTTCTCTTGATAATATTATCCATGTCCTGCTCGGTGAAATTCGTAGAATTGGCAATTCTTTCAGCTAGATCCGTCCTTTGCTCATTTTCGGCATCAGACATCATTTTCCGAATTGCTTCGGTCATCTTTGGAAGACGGGTTATTTCTATTTTGCCGCTTGTTAATTTTAACACTCTTTCCTTCGCAACTTTGGTGTCAACCAGCTTACACAACGGACTTTGCGGGTTCGAATCGCAAAAACTTTTTAGATCAGAAATTTCTTTTTCTTGTGTCTGAATAGTATCCTTCATTTCCTTTAGCTCTCTCTCTCTCGCAGCGGAAATTTTCATTTTCTCGATAACACCCTCAATCATTTTTTCTAATTTCTGTTCGCTAATTCCTTCTTCTTTTCCTGGCATGATTAAACCTCCTTCTTTATATTCTGTGGAACTGAGGGAGCTCGACAGGCTTCCACGCTCCACAGTTAAGACAAAATAAGTGTGGACCATCCTCTTTAGTAACATAATAAAATAGCTGGTGACCACAATAAGGGCAAATATTATCTTTAGGCTTTTCTCTCTCACTTAAAAGTTCAATGAGTTTTGATAGCTTATTAGTGAGTGAAATCAGCTCCTCAACAAAAGTAGAAGTTTCAATACTCTTTTTCTGCTTGGTGTCCTGGGAAATATATTTACTTGCCGTAGGCACTGATACCCCTACCTCTTGAGCAATTTCCCTCAAAGTAATACCTTCTTCCGCTAGCTCTAAAATTCTTTTAATCTTGTCTTCACTTATTCTTTCAAATGCCATTTTAGATCCTCACTAATTTTATTATATTATACCAGATATAAAAATCTTGTCAAGGGCATTTTACATATAACATAAAAATAAAATAAAACATAGCATAAACATAAAATAAACATTCTTTTTACATAAAACAATATACAACTTTACATCGTGTAATATAATTATTTGAACAAAATAAACATAGCATAAACATAAAAGTTAATTTCCTTTTTTCTTTTCTTCGGTCAATTCATCTTACCGAATTGAATATTTTTTTATATTTTCAAAAAAGGGGAGTCTCGGATACCTCTCAGGTATATTTTATTTTGCTTGTTTTATCAGGAAGAAATGAAAAATAAAGCATTCTTTTGGTAGGAAGGTAAATTATACTAACTTTTAAAAGAACTCCCCAGATCGCTTAATTTGTAGGTATTTTATACTATACTTTTTTGAATTGTTAATTTAGTGAAGTTTCAGCGAGTTTTAACGAGTCCGCAGTAAAATGGAAGGGATTTTAAGCTAACGATAAAATTAGCTGTGTTTATTTTTTAGGTAGGAAAAGTTATTTTTCTAAATATTCCTCAATAATTTCTCTCGCTAATTCCGATATATTCGAACCCCTCTCTACTGCTAACAACTTCAAACGCTTGACAGTTTCTGGCTTTAGGTAGAAAGTTATTCTTTTGTGGATTTGTTGACTTGGTGATATATCCACTTGTTGATTTGGTGATTTAGTGATATGTCCACTTATTGATTTATCAACTTGTTTATTTTTGGTCGGCTTTCCATAGAGAGAAGCGTCTTTTGCTCGCAAGCGTTGCTTCAATCCCTTTACCCCACCGATACTCAGCTTGAATCTTTCTCCAAGCTCCTTGTTTGAGAGTCCTTCTTTTTTCCAGGCATTTTTAAATTCCTCATTTCGCTGTGTTTTTTCTTTAGGCATTATTAACTCCCGTAATTTTAAAATTTGAATTTATAAACAAAGATAATATTATACATTCCGATATATTACTTGACAAAATTAAAACTTTGTACTTTAATTAGGAAAAAAGGCGCTGCTAATTATGGAGATATATTATACTCCTCATGCACTGCTAAGGCTACAAAAGAGAGGTATTTCAAAACAACTAGTTAATAAAGTGTTAGCCGAACCTGGTATTAAAACCCCCGCCATAAACCCAAAAAGAAGCCGGTGGATAAAAAAGTTTGGAGACAGATTCTTAGACATTATTTTTGAAAAGAGGCGTAACCGTATTATTATAATTACAGCAGCTTGGTCAAAAAAGGAGAAAAAATAAAATGTTAATTTCATTCGACACTGAGGCAAAAGCTACATATATTGAAATTAAAGATGCGAAAGTCTTTAGAACGGAGGAATTCGCTCCTGAAGTATTTCTTGATTTTGATGAAGAAAACAACTTAGTAGGTATTGAATTACTCAATCCAGCCAAATTAGAGCTTCGCCGGATTGCTAAAGAATTTCATACTCCTCAGTTGCATAAAATCCCCGCTAGACCAATTAAAAATTTTTACCATTCTCTCACTACTTAAAAAATAACTCTTTCTTCGCTTTTTACTTATAATTTACCTTCGTATGCTTCCCGGACCTGCTCGGGAGCAAAATCAGAATATATCTGCGTTGTGGTAAGTCTTTTATGCCCCACCTGCTTTTGAATTGCCGTTATCGGAACTTTGTTAAGCAAAGCGTGAACAATATGACTATGTCTCAAGGTATGCGGGGTAGCGGCTACCCCTGCTATCTTTGAATACTTCTTTAATAATTGCTGCACCCGGCGAGGAGTTAAATTAAATAAGCTGCCTTTTTTCTTTTTGGTGAGCTTTAGATATGCTTTAATTTCATTCAAAACCTCTTGAGGAATCCAAACAGTGCGAGCTATTTTTGTTTTTGTATTTTCCGCGGAGAGAGTTATAAATCTTTCCTGAAAATCTATATCTTCAATTTTTAGCTTTGTGAACTCTCCGATTCGCATACCAGTAGAATAGAGAATTGAGATTATGAGCTTATCCCGGTAATTATCAATGCTACTTCGGAGCTTATCCCATTCTTCTTTCTTCAAATACTTTATAGTATTAGTAAAATTTTGTTTCTTTACCATTTATTTCCACTTTTCTCTAATTCTTTCCGCTTCTCTCCTTCAGCATCATTTTGTAAGTTTGGGTCTGCTTTATTTTTGTCTCTATCGGACACAGATAGTCTTTCAGTCTATCTGTCATATTCGTGTCCGATACCTCACGAAAATGGCGTATTATAGCATATCTTTTGACTCCATAAGCAAAATAGGACAATACGTCACTTGGGAGTACAGGAGAATCTGGAAGGAAAAGTGCTCCAGGTATCCAGGCTATTGCTAGTGACATTATATATTCCCTAGGGATTTTGGTTCTTTTTTCTTCAAGTAGAAGATTCACATTCACTACAGGAACTGTCCAATCAGAAAAGACAGTTCCTTGTTGTTCAAATAGGGTCCTTTTTTTGAATAGTTCTAAAATAGCTTTATAGACTATGCGGTTTTCTTGAATATCGAAATCATCTGTTTTTAAAATATCTATGGCTTTTTTCGTCAGATTTCGTTCCCACAACATACATCCCAAAACTATTCTTTCCCCCTCGTGAACACAATATTCTTGTTTAGCTCTAGCCTGCTTGGGACTAAAAATATAATCATAGCAGACACGACATCGCTCTTGTGTTTCCATGGCAAAGCCCACCTTTTTCTTCTCTTGTAATGGTTAATTTGTTGTAATTATCGTTTATTGAGCAACGTTTATGACAGTCAGAATTTATCCAGCACTCGGTTCATTATAAGTTTATGTTCCTGTTTTGTTAACGCAATTGTCCTATCTCTTCCAGGAAATAACTCATTGTAAGTTTCTACCAAGAGTTTAAAACGTGGTATGCTGTCAGGGTACCATACCGGCATTAATGGCGGAAATTGTATTTCCTTGAATTTATCTACATCGCCGTTAGTTATTACTTCGCTAAGAACTTTTTCCGCTTTACCGATTATAACCTTCCCTCGATGCATTATACTTTTGTAGTGCTCTTCGAAGTTTACTTCTCTCAACCGAGACCGCGGCCACATTAATTTTGTTTCCTCGTAAAAGATGGTTGCTCCAAATAAGTCATCCTCATATTCTTCTATTTTTGCTTTAAACTCTTCTATTTTGTCCATGGCACCCAGGAATTATGATGTTCGAATTAATTCCTCTTTCTTTATCCCATATATTGGCATGTTTCCTAAGATTAATCTGCCCTACTATTTATTTTTCTAAAACCAAAATTTCGCTTTTGCTTTTTTGCCATTAAACCAACCTTTTTGACTATGTATTTTTCAGGATCGTAAAATTCATTATAGCAAATTATTTCTTCTTTGTATAGATAATGCGAAATGAGAAAATATTAGAAAATCCAAAATTGGAGAAACTAATAAATTGCCCTCTCTAAGTATAAGACTCCCTGCAAGTAATACACTGAAAATCGACAAAAAATAATAAGCATTTTAGCAAGTTTCAGCAAATTTCATAAAAATATTTACTTGCGTACCTCAATTTTTTCCGCTTTCTTCCCGATATTTTAATGGACATTTTACTCCTCGCATTTTTACCTCCAGTGGAGAGCTTTCCCTATATTTTTTTATGATCCTACGGCAAAGTGGAGAAATTTCCCCACATTGTTTATAAAAATCTCTTAAAACTTAATAATACTCATACTCATAGATAATCTTTTTAACAGGAATTTCCTGTAATTCACCAAAGGCAAATTTATAAATATATTCCATTTCTTCTAAAAGCTTTCCCACTATGCTATATTTATAGATACATTTTTCCTCTAATTTTCCTTCGTAATCATACTTAGCTTCTTCAATCAGATTCCCCTTGTCACTATACTTAAAAACATATAAACCTCTCAGACCATACCGAAGCTGTTCAATCTCAATCACATTCCCCTTCTCATTATATCTAAAAATATCCCTAAACAACAAATCTCCCTTATAATACCAAAGCTCTTCAATTTTATTTCCTTTCTCATCATATTTATAAACATTTTTTGTCCCTAACTTTCCCTCAGAATCATACCTAACTAATTCAATTAGATTCCCCCTCTCATCGTATTTATAAATAGTTTTTATTTCTAACTTCCCTTTAGAATCATACGAAATTGCCTCAACTCTATTTCCTTTCTCATCACACTTAAAAATAATTTTTCCCTCTAAATTCCCTTTAGAATCATACTCAGTTAGTGTAATTAAATTTCCTCCCTTATCGTATTCATAAGTAGCTTTCTCCTTTAATACCCCCAAATAAGGGTCATACTCAGTTCGTGCAATTAAATTTCCCCTCTCATCGTGGTCATAAACAATTTTCTTCCCCGAAAAAGACTCAGTAATTAAATTTCCTTTCTCATCGTACTCATAAGTAGTTTTTTCCCAAAGCCCAAGTTTATACTCACCAAATTCCTGAACAAATTTATATTCAATTTCAACCTTTTTCTTAATCTTCCCCACATCAGCCCAGCACTGCACACTAAAAAGACTTAAAAACACAGCAAAATACATAACCACTAAAAATCCTTTTCTCATTTCATAATCTCCTTTCCTCTTCTCCTTTTTCTTAAAAATCATAAGTATTAAACATTACCTTAACCTCTACCTTTGCTTGTATGAGCTTCTATTTAGCTGTTTTTTCTTTCTTCTCTTATAAAATATTACTTTTAACTATTCACTAACCCTAACGCCCAGATAAGCCAAGTATAAAACTCTATCTCAATAAAATTAGAGAGATCCACCTCATCGCATATCTGATTTACAATAAATTCCTTTAACGTGTATCCTGCATTCATTACCACTATTCCTTCCACCCCCGATATTTTCTCCTTTCTTTTAATTCTGATTCTATCATTCATCTCAGCCTTCTCTGAAAGTTTGTTTTTTCTCTTTACCAAATTGACCAAAGTTAACCATTTGGGGTACCTATACCCCCCAAAGGTTAACTTTCTTGGTTTGCAGTCAAAAAAGTTAACCTTTTATGTTTCTCGCAAAGTTACTATTATTCGTATTCTCCACAATTGCAGTTAACCAAAGTTAACCAAAAGTTAACCTTTTTGTTAACCTAAAAAATTGACCTATTTTCAGCTTAAAAGTTAACCATAAAAGTTAACCTTTTTTATTGATTTTTCTCTTCTCCAAAAAGATATATTTTTCCTTGTTCAGTCAATTTATTTTTTTCAGTTAACAACTTATTTTTAATAGCTCTATATTTTTCTCGGCTAATAAAACCTTTAGCTTTTCCGAGTGCATCTGCAATTTCTTGATTTTTCATTCCTTGATCAAACATCTCTAATATTTTATCCTTTAATTTTTTCTTAACTGCACCCCAAACCCAAATTAACTTACCCTTCTCATCTCTTGTTAATTCCAATTCAATGTCAGCGATGGTTGAAAGCTCCTCAAACGCCATCCTTGTCTTCGTAAAGTTTATTATAAACTTCGCTCCCTCTTCTGACACATAGCCTGGTGGTCTCTTTAAATTAATACTCACATCGATATTGTCTTCCCGTGCTGAAGTGCCTCTTTGCAGTCCTTCTTTTCCTGTGTGGTGGATTAGAATGGTAGTTATACCGGCGAACCTTAATTCTATGAGCCATCTATTAATAGGATCCCAACTTTCTTTCTCGTTTTCTTTTATACCCGGCGTTACTGAGGATATATTGTCTATTACCCAGAGCTTGATTCCTTTTTCCAGAAGAATCTCTTTAACCTGGATTTGCCATTTCTTATCGGATAGATTCGCCTGCGGTATCTTATTAAAGTTGGCAAGGTATTCTGAATAGATATAAAAAGGCTTTATGTCCTCTAAATTCGGGTTAAGCTCTGCGTGTCTATTCAGAATATCAGAGCCAGCCATTTCGCCGTCCAGGTAAAGACAAGGAACTGGGTTTTCAACTTGCCAGGGACCGAATTTTTTGCCTCTTGTAATTGCATCTAAAAGAGAGAGAGCCAGCCAGGTCTTACCCACTCCCCGCCAGCCACTTATTAAAATAATTAACTGCTCCTTGATCCAGGGGTTAAGGATTATTCTTTTCTCCGGTAATTTTATTTTCCTAAAATCTCTGAAGGTCATCACAATATCGGATATTTTTTTCGGTCTTAACTCCTTTAATTCCTCTGCAGTTTTTCCATAAGTAACGAACCAATCAGTAATGTCTTTATGAATGTCAATCTTGATATTGTTGACTGCCCGGCAAAGTTTAGAATCAAGGAGTATTCTCTCAATTCTATCAGCCCCTTTCCTGCCTGCCTCATCATTATCGTAGACGATATTAACTATCTTTCCTTTAAAGAGAGGAGTAAATTCTTCTTTCCAGGAGTTTGCTCCCCCGGTAACTGATATTGCCGGTAAGCCGTGAGAAATAGCACAAAGAGCATCTAATTCTCCTTCACATAACCAAATCTCACTATTTTTTAGCTGGTCTTCAGGAAATAGGTAGGTTGCATAAGGCAGGTTACTATCGTAAGGATAGTCTTTTGGTTCTTCATTTTTGAGAGAATGGAAGCGTATATTAATAACTTTGCCATCTTTCAAAATAGGTATGGTCAATCTCTCCTTTCCACTGTATTTTGGATGTGTCTGAGCAAAACCTATTTTATATTTTTGAATTATCTCAGGTTTAAGTCCTCTTACCTCTTTAAGAAAGATCAATAACTCATCTTTAAGATTATTGGAATACTTTTTAGCTTCCTCTTTCATTCCCTCAGTTTTCTGAGGTTTAGGCTTTTTGCTTGATTTTAAATCGGCAGGTTTATATAAATGTCCTCCAAATCCACAAACATCACAATAATATACTTCTTTTTCCTTATTAATTCTCAAGCTCTCGTGGTGGTCGTCGTGGTTTGGACATATTGCCCACCATTCCTTTCCGTGTTTCTTTGCTTCAACTTCAATTACTTTTTTTTCTT
>JABUBK010000443.1_pt1 | contig 10219 bp, 8 predicted proteins | sample 7332671 | NCBI WGS metagenome assembly JABUBK01 (sample SAMN07256342, study PRJNA390944) | subsurface metagenome | isolation source: Methane hydrate marine sediment | place: Pacific Ocean: Eastern North Pacific, ODP site 1244 | collected 2002
CATCTTTTAGAAATCATTCCATTACCTTTTCTGGAAATATCTAATCAACCAGCCTTTCAGAAAAGAGGACTGTTGGCTGCTTTTGGATTAGGCCTTATTTTTGGTATCGCCCTTGGTCCCTGTACTTTCGCTTATATGGCACCAATGTTGGGCATTGTATTTACAATATCAGTAACACAATTTTTCTATGGAGCTGTACTCCTTTTTATTTATGGTATTGGTCATTGTTCGGTAATAGTTTTTGCTGGAACCTTTGCAGAAATTGTCCAAAATTATCTAAATTGGAATGAAAGATCTAAAGGCGTAGTATTAGTAAAAAAAATATGTGGTGTTTTAGTAATTTTAGGTGGGGTATATTTAATTTGGAGTATTTGAAAGGAGATTAACTATGGTTAAAGAAACAAAAGGAGGCCTAAGTGTTTTTGAGAAATATCTAACTATATGGGTCTTGATATGTATTGTTATTGGAATTATTTTCGGTAAAATTGCTCCCGGAGTAGCAAAACACCTTGATGGATTAGCAATTTATGTTGGCAAGGCACCAGTTGTTTCCATCCCAATTGCAATCTGTCTATTTTTTATGATGTATCCGATTATGGTAAAGATTGACTTTGGAGAAGTGGTAAAAGCAGGAAAATCTATTAAACCAGTCGGTCTGACTTTATTTGCTAACTGGGCAATAAAGCCTTTTACTATGTATGCTATATCTATCTTTTTTTTAGGTTTTCTTTTTAAAAATTTTATTGGAATCGAGGCTACAGATTTAGTTAAAATTCCATTAGGAGCAGATTGGGCATTGGGAACAATTCATGGGGCTGGAACTGTAGTGATAAACAATGGGATAAAAATGCTCGAAATTCCTCTGTGGAGAAGTTACCTTGCCGGAAATATTTTATTGGGCATTGCCCCTTGCACAGCGATGGTTCTAGTCTGGGGTTTCTTAGCAAAAGGTAATGCTGGACATACATTAGTTATGGTAGCAATAAATTCTCTAACTATGCTCTTTCTTTATGGGCCACTTGGTGGATTTCTACTTGGCGTAGGAAGATTACCTGTTCCTTGGCAAGCACTACTACTTTCTATAAGTATTTATGTTGCTTTACCCTTAGTGGCAGGTTATTTTTCTAGAAAATGGATAATAAAGGTGAAAGGCGAAAAATGGTTTAAAGAAAATTTTTTACACCTGCTTACCCCAGTATCAATTATTGCTCTATTATTTACTCTAATTTTAATTTTTTCCTTTAAAGGAGACGTTATTTTAACCAAACCTCTAACCATACTATGGATAGCTATTCCACTTTTTATCCAAACCAATCTTATTTTTTTCCTAACCTATGGATCAGCTAAACTAATAAAACTTAATTATGAAGATGCTGCTCCTTCAGCGATGATTGGAGCGAGTAATCATTTCGAGGTAGCCGTAGCAACCGCTACTATGATCTTTGGCTTATCTTCCGGTGCTGCCTTAGCGACAGTAGTAGGAGTTTTAATTGAAGTTCCAGTAATGTTAATGCTTGTTTCAGTTTGTAAAAGAACACGCCATTTCTTTTAAAATCAAATTACCTGCCTATGCTCTTCTTGCTTATCTGTTTCTCTTTGTGTCCCATGAGGTCAAATAGGGAGAAGATATGGGCAGGTAATTTATTGTATATACCCTATTTTCTTTTTATCTTTCATTTGGTTCATTTTGTTTGCCATAGGCATCCTTGGCAAAATCCTGCATTATTTTGATATCTTCTTCGGGGATTACCCTGCACTTTCCTACATTTTTGCTTAAAATATAAATATGAGCTGTTTTCTCTACCACATAACAGACTCTCATCGCTTCTTTCATATCCTTACCAACACAGAGAGTGCCGTGATTGATGAGAAAGACTGCTTTCCTTTCTCCCAGACTAATTACCGCATTTTTGGCTAATTCTTTTGAACCAGGCAGGGCATATTTTGCGCATAGCACCTTATCCCCTACTAATTGTACAAAATCCTCACTAATCCCGGGAAGACTAATCCCGGTAATTGCTAATACACTTGAATAAATGGGATGATAATGAATTACAGCCCCTACATCATCCCGGGCATTATATATAGCCAAATGCATAGAAGTCTCAATAGAGGGTTTTTTAAATCCTTCAACTATTTCCCCTTTCTTATCAACCACTACTATATCTGCAGTCTTAATTTCATTATACTCCATACCGCTCGGTTTGATATAAACAAGATTTGTCTCGGGATCTAATACACTAATATTCCCCCAGGTTCCCACGGTTAAACTTTGTTTGTATAATTCTAACCCGGTATCGATGATCAACTTTTTGAATTCTTCAGATATTTTTTGTCTCATATTTATTCCTACCCAACCTCAATTTTTGTTTAATCTTCACTAAACTAATACTGATTTTTTATTACTACTACTGAATAGTATATACTATATTTACCGTGTAAATTCCTTCTTTTTCTATCCTTTTTTTAAAAAAGATATTCTTAAAAATATTGGTATAATTAACCACTCTAAATCAATCAATTTCTACAATGTATTTTCAATTTTATTTTATGTTAGGTAATTTTTTAGATATATCAATAATGGAAAATTTACAAATAATAGCTCCCACAATAACCAAAGCACAAGCTATCCATAAATTTGTCCTTACTACCACGTGGAGATACAAAGAAGTAATAATTATAGAAAGTAAAGGAATAAAATAGGAAAGAGAAGCAACTAAAATAATTCTACCTTTTCGCATAGCATTATCCCAGAAGATATAAGCTAAAAAAGTGGGGAAAATAGCCATATATAAAAGCTCATATATTACTCGGGGAGTCCATTGAGATTTTTCAGGGAACATAAATCTTATTACGGTTAAGATTAATCCAGTAACCAAAAGAAAAATAGGTACAGCTCCACTCTCAGTGTGGCTAGCCCAACGTCGAGATAGATTAGAATAAAGCGCCCAAGAAATAGAAGCTAAAAATGCTAATATATAGGGAAAGTAATTTGCTTGAAAGTTACTCCTAAATCCTTCCCAGGAAAACATTCCACTCTGAACTGTAGCCAGATAAAAGCCGCTAAAGGCGATAATAATCCCTGGGAGCAAAGATATTCGAGCCTTTTTATGCAAAATAGGGATAGAGAAGATCAGGGTCAAACCAGGCCAGAGATAATTGATGATACCTACTTCAATAACCTGTTCACGGTTAAAAGCTAAGCCCACAGCCAGATAAAGACAGACTGCGTAGATAGCGAATAAAGCCCCACAACCAATCAAATATAAAATTGGTAATTGAAAAACTTTATAAATTCCTTTAGACGTAACAACAAGATATAGGCAAGCAATGATTCCACTTAATAAATAGATCAAGGAGGCAGCTGTCAAAACCCCCAACTGTTCTGTTAGGCTTCGGGAAAAGGCAATAGTAGTTCCCCAAAATATTATGGCAAATATACCCAAAATTGTATTGAAAGTTTCTGATGATGTTGTTATTTTCATAATTTTATTTCGCTTATCTATATATAATATTCTTTTTTACTTTTTAATGTATATATTCTATGTTAAAAAATATTTAATTGCAATGGAATGAATAAATCTCAAAAACCTTTATCTTTATTATTTATTTTCTATATTTCAAAAAATAATGAAACTTTTTATATTTTATTTGACATATATTAATTTTTGTATTAATATTATTAATAAAAATATTAATTATATTAATATGGAGGTTAATAATGAAGCAAATACCTACCCTTTGTCCAGCTTGTAGCTCTATTCTTGAAGTTACTGAATTAAAATGTGGCACTATAGTGCAGGGAGAATTCCCAGTTAATAAACTTTTATCACTTTCTGAAGAAGACAGTAAATTTTTAATTACTTTTCTTCGCTCCCGAGGAAACATTAAAGAAGTTCAAGAAAGACTAAGTATCTCTTACCCTACAGTAAAAAACCGTTTAGATAAATTATTAATGGCTTTAGGGTTAAATGAAGAAATTAAAGGACTTAGAGAAAAAGAAATTTTAGATTCATTAGAAAGTGGAGAAATTACTGCTGATGAAGCGATAAAATTAATAAAGGAGGCGAAGTAATAAAGGAAAAAATAAGTATAATATTTTGTAAAAAATAAATAACATTAATTTAAAAAATAAAAGAAATTAAAAATTAAACTATGAAAGGAGTTTAAAAAAATGAAAGAAGAAATTAAAAAAGTTCTGGAAATGCTGGAAGAAAAGAAAATAAGTAATGAGGAAGCGGTAGAACTTCTGGAAGCTTTAAAGGAAACTAAAGAAGAAGGGGAGACCACTCCTCTATCCACAAAGAAAAAGAGATTCTTAAAAATCCTGGTAACCAAAGGAGAAAAACCGCAAGTAAATGTTACTATTCCTTTCAGTCTCGTTAATTGGGGATTAAATCTCGCCAGTAAGATGGGAAAGAAAACGGTCAATGTGGAAGGAAAGGAGATACCAATCGATATGGAAGAACTTAATAAGGCGATGAATGATCCAAATTTTACTGGTAAAATTGTAGATATAGTTGATGAACAAAAAGGAGAACATATAGAGATAGAAATTGTTTAATCAAGTAAAAATTCCACTACCCTACTGGAAATTCTCCACACCCCCTAGTGGAATTTTTCCACACTAACAACAATTAAGAACAGTAACAATATAACAGCAACAACATTAGGGTGGAATTTTTCCCCTGCTGCTGTTGCTGATATTTTTCTTTTTTATTCCTGTTCCCTCTTTTGTCCTTTCTGCTCTCTTCTTTGTCATCCCCTCTCTATTATGTCATTCCCACGAAAGTGGGAATCCAGTCTTCCTCTCCCTCGTGGAAATGATAAACTAAAATGCACCTAACGTAGAAAATAAAAACGCACCTTTTAAGAGGAACAGTTCTTTGCTATAGTATGAATAATTTAACTATTCTTTTTCAACATTTAGTTATCAGTTTCAGTAGTGGTTGTATCGCATACACCGCTACAAAAAATTTAACAATAATTACTTATTAACAACCTATATATGGAAAAATATGGGAAAACAGCAGGCGGGAAAACCTTACAATATAAGGCTTCTGAGAGCAGGATGCAATGAAAACGATTGTATTCGCATTATTTTGAGTCGACTTATACTTTTACCCTTAAAAATCGCTTTTTTTTAACTAAAATTTCACTCTTTTAAAAACTAAAAATGGCTATTTATAAGGGTTTTAAGATTTTAGAGAGGTAAAAATAGGCTAAAAATGGGGTTCGTAATTGCTGATTTTTCGAAAATTGAGACGCTTTAAAAGGCACTTTCCGTGCGTTTAAAGGGCATTCCTGAAGGGGGTCTGAAACCCTTGTAAAATAAGGGTTTCAGAAAGCAATAATTTCATATTACATAAAAAATAGTAAAACACTTGCAAACAAAGGGTTATAGTAATTCCTGATCCTTTATCTGTTACTCCTGCTCCATCTATACCTGCCTTATTAAATGCATACGATATTTAATTAGGTTTCAATCCTTGTTTTAATGAATGTTCTTCTTCAACTCAGGTATTATTTCTCTTTAACAATACATCCAAGATCTTTAAGCTTTTTTTCAGCTCTTGCTAAGTCTTTTTCTTTAACTAAAATGTGATCTGTAGAATAAGCGGAAACGGCAAATATTGGTATTTTTTCATCTGCAAGCACTTTAGAAACTTTTGCTCGGAATCCAACCAACCCAAATGGTAAAATCATATCAAATGTTAATAGTTTCCAATCTTTTTCAATTTCTATTACATCCTCATCATTATATTTAGATTGTTCAATAATTACAGTTGTTTCATTCTTGTCGATTATATTTGCAAAAGCATTTGTAGAAAGTTTCTTTGCTTTAATTATTGCAAAAGTTTCTTTCCAAACATATACTTTGCCATTTTTAAGATAATTTTCTAAATCCATAATAAACTTAGAAATCTCCCACAAATTACAAATATTCTTTATTCTTGATAATTTAAGATAATAAAATTTCTTCTAACTGCCTGAGACTTAAATAAAAATCTAATAATATTTTATCCCATAATCTTTTATAATTAGTATTAGGATATGATTCACCTAATTCTTCTATAGCTTTTACACTTTCTTTAGTATCTTTATGAACTGGAAACATTTTTCTTATCTTAAATATTCTTCTAAGTCTTTTAATTATATTTAAATCATAATTGGGATATTTTTCTTGTAAAAACTTTTCTAAGTAATTTATCGATCCATTTAGAGATTCTATTTTTAAAAAATCTTTTAATCCCTTTATATTAATCCAATCAATAAGACTTGAAAGTACGGTAATATGCAAAACAAAATCTTTTTTATCTTGACAAGGCTCAAATAAACTATTCCAAATTTTTTGTTCCTGAATATCAAATAATTCTATTTTATAATTATTTTTCATTAATAAATTTATAGAATCTATTTTATTTATAATTTCAGAAACAATTAACTTTTTCTCTTTTTTTCCATCTCTTAGCATGTTAGATTCAGATTGTTTTTGAAAAATATCAACTTCCCTTTTTGTATAACTAATTAATTTACTTTTCTCATCTTTTATACGACTATTAATCAAATCTAAGTAAGTGTATGGATTAGGGAAATGTCTACAAAATTTTTCCATTTCAAATTTTAAATTTTTTATTTGACCTTCAATTAATTGTTTAGCTCTTTTAAAAATCTTTTCAGAAATTTCTACCGTTATAATATCAACTATTTTATCAATTTCCTGTGCATCTAACTTTATTCTGAAATTTACTAATTGTTTTATTGCTTCTAATCTTCTATCTAAAATTTTATTTACGTGCATGCCTGAATAAAACGTCCCATGTAAATTAAATTCTTCTGATATTTGGGGTAAATCTTTTTCCAACTCAAAAAGAATTCTATCTCGCTCACGAGAATATAATAAATCAGAAAGTTCAAAAGCTTTTTTTATTTTGAATTCTATACCTGTCATTTTAGTCTCCAAATTAAATATATAATTAAAAATCAAAATTATTCTTCTTTTAAGTTTTCATAAATACCATTAAACTGCTCTAAAGCAGATTCTAAATTTTCGGTAATTTCTCTGGCTAAAATATTAGGCGCAGGCAAATTTTCCAAATCTTCCAGGCTCTCACTTTTATTTTCATCGTATATCAGAATTCTCTTCTATTATGATGATTAGCTATAAATAACTTTTTAGATAAATTGAATGTATTTATTATTAAATTGGTCTGCTTAATCAGACTCTTCTATTTCAGCTTCAATCTTAGATTTAAAAGTTTTATATTCCCCTTCTCTTAACTCTTGAAAAAAAAGATCATAACTTGATGGGGAAATGAATTTAAAATAATACCTATATTCAGACTGTAGTTTATTTAATCTGTTAAAATGCTGCCTTGCATATTTGAGTTTTGCTTTATTTTCAATAGATATATCAGTATCCGCCTTTATCTCTACTACTAATATATCTCTTCTAATTTTTATAAAAAAGTCAGGATTGAAACTGCCTTGCTTAGGATGCTCTCCTTTTCTCCAAGAATATTCTACACTGTAGAATCCTATATCAAGAGATTTTATCCACGCATCTATCTTTTTTGCATTTTCTTCACTAATCAATCTCTTAATAAAATTTCTTTCTGGTTTGTGTGAAGCAAGAACAATATTTAAAGGTGTCTTAAAATTGAAGGTATTTCCGATTTTTATTAACGAGGCACTACACAATTGTCCGTCTTCGAACATCTCGATAATCTCTTTCAATAACTTCTTATCATCATCTTCCCCGATTTTTAAAGAGTAATCATCGTAAAAAATACTACTGCTTTCTCTTCTCAAAGCTCCAATTCCTAAACTATTTTTTTTAATCTCTGCTGTATCAATCAAAAAAAGATTCTCAGCTTCGATTTTATACCTCAGGCTTTTACTCTTCTTTCTTCTGACTACCCCAAAAGCTTGTAATGTTCTCTGTCGATTTTCTTGGCTAACTAAATTTCTTTTTTCATTGATTTTTCTAAGAGAGTTTTTAGTAATTGTTAAGATCTTATCAAAAGGATAATTTTGTGCATAATTAGTGCCTTCATCCATGTCCCAGCTCTTATATCTGTTATGAACAAGCTGAGCAATTTCTTCAGCCGTATACATTTTGAACTCAATTAGAGTTTTTTTGGGCCGCCTTTCTTCTGTAATTGCTCGCTCATAAATGGTCTCTTCTTCTATTTTGGATCGCTGGGTACTCAGTGAGATAAACCCTTTATTAAAATCATACTCAGTAACTTTTGGTGTTTCTACGACCTCCGGTATCTTGTCATACTTTATATGGTGAAGTCTAAAATTGTAATCCTTATCCTTAGGTATAACATAACTATGAATCCTTTTCTCTATCTCAAGAATTTCATTGACCAGGTGTTTGATACTACTTGACCACTTATCGTGGTTAAATACAGTCACAACAGGTTGTTCCCCTTTATATTCTTGTGGTATTCTTAAACCTCTTCCAAGCACCTGTGCAATAAGCAGTTTAGAATTAAAAGCTCTTTCTTCATGGGGAACAATCTGACATACATTCTGTACATCCCATCCTTCAGACAGCATGCTAACCGATGTAATCCACTCGATAGGATTATCCTTATCATCCACACCTTTTAATTTTGGTATATTCTCTTTGTGCTCGTTGGCAGAAGTTACAATCAAAACTTTACTCTCTGCCGCCTCTTTGCTTATGTTCTCCTTTTCCGCAATAAACTCAATTAAATCTTCTCTCAGCCTCTTACAAGCACTGATATCTTTAGTAACTAAAATAGTAAGAGGTTTGATCAACCGATATTTCACCATTTTATTCTGGATATGATTATCGTAAATCTTCTGGAACTTTTCTTCCTTTGAATGAGAAACGTCCTCGGCAACATAATCAATCGTTTTTATAAACCTTTTCTCAATCGAGTCTCTTAAAGAGAAACGATAGATCACATCAGCAAAATAATCATTTTTAACATAGCAGGTTCCTGAGTCTCCAACAATATATCTAAAGCTATATTTATCATCCAATAAAAACTCTTTCCACTTCTTTATAGCCATATCTCGAGCAGGAGGATTAGCCATGTGGTGAACCTCATCATTCAACACCAGTGTTCTTTTACCTTTACCTACAAGACTATCTTCTATAGCGGATTTAGTTCGTTCATAAGTGGCATGGATATTCTCTATGCAAATATCACCTTTTCTTATGGTTTGCGTAGCATTAATGATTCTTGGATTTAGAGTCTTTGCAGAATCTGGTAGTAAATCCTTTAATGTCCCGTCAGCTGATAATGAACGGAATTTCTGTGTAAGACCAGCTTCGATGGTATTAGAAGGACAAAGAACTAATACTTGCTCCACTACTCCCTCAGCAAGCATAATTCGAGCAATTCCATAAAGAACGTAACTCTTGCCGGTAGCAGTGGCTAAATCTATTGTGCAGGAAAGTTTGTCAGGTAGCTGTAGATGTATATAAAAATCCGACAATGTTCCATATCTTTCCTGCAAAACTGGATTTTGGTGATAATTCTTCTCTGCTAATTCTTTAAGGTTATTATATTGACCTCCCAGAAGATACCGCAGGGTAACTCTTATAGTCTCCTTCTGATATTCCCTCTCTCCACAGAGGGCATCGAGAAAGGCCTCGTATTTATTTATATCAAACTTTTCGGGGTCAATATTTGGAGAAACCTTAAGAACAAGATCCTGATTTTTAAAAACCCTCTTATCTTGTATCATATCTGTTTCCAAGCAGGTAAAACGATTTTACTTGAATCCATGAATCGTGGAAGTGTCTCTTTCAAATCTTTGAGTAATTTTTCTCTGATTTTCTCCCAGAATACATCCTTAGAATCTTTGAGATCTTTAACAATATTTCTAAACTCCGTGTCAAAAGTTATCAATTCATCAGATTCCACCAATATTGCTGAAGCATAAATATAAATATCTATAGCCCCTAATAGAATATGCTTATTTATTATCTCTGATATTTTATATATGTCCTTAAATACCCCATCACGGTCTTCCAATATTTTAATTTCTATCGCATTGTTAGATAAAGATGTTTTAAAATTTTCTATAGATTGTATAATTTTATTGTGATCATACTTATTCCAGCCACTCAAAAATAGTTTACTTATCCTCTTCGTTCTCAATCTATATGGAATGCCAGCCCTTATCAAATTCAAATCTGCCATCCTTTCTGCTAAGACATGGAACAATTCAA
>JABUBK010000444.1_pt1 | contig 10216 bp, 6 predicted proteins | sample 7332671 | NCBI WGS metagenome assembly JABUBK01 (sample SAMN07256342, study PRJNA390944) | subsurface metagenome | isolation source: Methane hydrate marine sediment | place: Pacific Ocean: Eastern North Pacific, ODP site 1244 | collected 2002
TTTTAAGCTTATGCCCGGGGAAGAAGGAACGACAGTAGATATGTTTAATCAGCAGCAATATTATGAAATGGCAATATATTTACGAAAAGAGTTCTCTATATATGACCTTTCCGATATATATTTAAAAGTTTCTTCGGATAACGGGGTGGATATATTTATGAATGACGGAGTAGCAATTCCCCTTGACACGGATGCAACAGCCGATTGGGGACATGGTAATAACAGACATGAATTCAGTCTTTGGAATAATAAGATAAGCTTTAATGATATCAATCCTGCAACATATCTTATTGATAATGATAATGATCCGGATCCCAATACCATTGCTATTAAAATGATAAAAGGACCTCTTTTGAATGTATCATTATACCAGGCAGGAGGGGCCCCGGTGTGGGAAAATGAAGACTTCATTATCAGCGATGCAACAGGAGACGGTTTAAAGGATCTAATTCTCATTCAGCATACAAACGGGTACACATTTATCAAGGTTTCCGAAAAAACCGAAACCGGTCAAAACCCGTATGTCATATGGGCGGTCACGGAAAGCAGCCACATCGGGAAAGCACAATGGCTTTCAGGTGATATTACCGGGGACGGACGGTGCGATATAATAAAAGTAATACCTTTCAGTGATGATGTTGTTTTAAATGATCGATTCTATGTTACTCTAAAAGATGAATCAATCTTCGAAGTATTTATTTCCGAAGCTCACAGCCAGGGAGACCGGTTTGTCCGGGCAGACTGGACCCCTTATTCATGGCCTGAAAATCTGCTTAAAAACTCAATATTTGTGACAAAAGATCCACAGAATAATGAGCTTGTCCATGAATGGACGCCAAAGTTATCCTGTACACTGAAAAGAAAAGAATGGATATTTTATACCGGAAATATTTCCTGCTATGTGGAAAGCCGGCCGAATAATACAAGCGGGCCCATGCAGGATATAAAAGATGCCCTTTTAAGTAAAGGCAAGGGCTCCTATCATGCAGCGGCTTATGTTAAGCCGGATACCGGTACCCCGGATTTCCGTGTTACCATTGAACTGACGGATTCATCCGGAACCCACACCATCAATTCAGCATCCACAAACTGTCATGCATACGGATTCTCAAAAATATCCGATATGTTAAATATTACCTGGTCCGGAACATTGACAAGTGCATATTTTATTGTGGACAGTATTTCATCAACAACATCCTTTTATGTGGATAATTGTATTCTTGAAAAAAAGCCTGACATAATCGGAAATACCTATTTTGTCAGTGATTTTAATCATGATGGTATTGATGATATTGCCAGGGTTGATGAAGATGAAACAGTAAATGCGCCTGTCCTGGGCCGGAACGCGACAAAAATTTATTCATCCGATGGCGCGGGATTATTGAACAGAAATGTTCAAATCTATGAAGCAGAATCAGTGGAAAACATTCGTACCGGGGATGCGGAACGCCATTATATATGCAGACCCGATTTCCTTTCAGGCGGACATGTTGTTACCGGGATAAATAACTCCAGCGGGAGTTATTTGGAGTTTCCGAATATATTAGCCATTCCTTCTTCTCAGGCGGATTCTCATACCCTTACCATCTATTACCAGGATGGATCTCCCAAGAATGTGGATATTTTTTGTAATAATAATTTTGTACAAACCATGTATTTACCCGGAACCGGCGGTTTTGATGAATTTCATCCAGTGGGATCGGAAACAATAACACTCAATCTTGATCAGGAAATCAATAACATACGGGTGACACCTCAAACATCCTGTCCCTATTATGTGGACAAGATTGAAATAGGTGAAGCAAATCCCCAACCGGACATACCTCTTTATTATTATGAAGCAGAAGACGGGGTACTTGGCGGAACAACAGATGTGGGAACCCATAGTTTTTGTTCACGTGGTTTAAAAGTAAACGGGATAGGAAATGGTGAAAGTAATGATCTCAGTATCGATGTTATTGTGGATACAACACAAACGTATACATGTACGGTTTATTACACATGTTCCGAAGACCGGGAAGGGATTGTCAGTGTTAATGGGGATCCGGGAACCACCTATCAATTCGCTGCATCGGGAATCTATTTTCCCGGTAGTATCACCATACCGGTAGAATTAAACGCAGGGGCAAATACGGTTCGCTTTTATAATGCACTTTCCCCGATGGCAGATATTGATTGCATCACCCTTGTACAAGGCATAAATCCGGACCTTCCTTTACCTACTCCGTCCCCAACCCCGACACCTGATCCAACAGAAACCCCGACACCTGCACCGACAGAAACACCATCGCCTACACCAACCCCGACACCTGATCCCACGGAAACACCTTCGCCCACACCAATTGAAACCCTGCCGTGGATCGAAGACTTTGGAGGACTTGTCAATGGCACTACCTCGGATACCGGGGAAACAGCCTGGGACTCCACTAGACCGGGTGGTGTTTTTGAAGTAAACGGGAACCGTTTTGTCTGTAATGGCCCGGCCGACGAAGGGGTCTGGACAACTGAAGTAATCGACATATCACAGGCCGGCAGTGTTAATATTTCCGTTGATATTGATGACGGCGATGATAACAAAGAATCATCCGATTATGTGAAGGTGTACTACAAACTGGACGGCGGCGGTGAACAATTAGCAGGCCACGTAACCGACGATATCAGTGCCCGGACAATTTCTGCAACAGACCTTTCAGGCAGTACATTACAAATCATCATCCGTGCAAAAGTAAGCTATAGTAATGAATATTACTACTGGGATAATGTAACAGTGGAAACCGGACCGGAACCGACCCCGACCCCTGACCCCGCTTCCGGCCTTCCCTGGGAGGAAGACTTTAACAATCTGGCCGATGGAACAATCTCAGATACCGGGGAGACGGCATGGGATTCCACCCGTCCGGGGGGTGTTTTTGAAGTAAGCGGGAACCGCTTTGTCTGTAATGGCCCGGCCGACGAAGGGGTCTGGACAACTGAAGTAATCGACATATCACAAGCAGGCAGTATAACCATATCCGTGGATGTTGATGATGGGGACACCAACAAAGAATCCTCCGATTATGTGAAGGTGTACTACAAACTGGACGGCGGCGGTGAACAATTAGCAGGCCAGGTAACCGGCGATATCAGTGCACAGACGATTTCCCAAAGCGGCATAAGCGGAAATACTGTTCAAGTGGTTATCCGTGCAAAAGTAAGCTATAGCAATGAATTCTACTACTGGGATAATGTGATAGGACAATAAATGAGTAATTCCCGGATTCGGTAAAAAGTTGCCGAATCCGGGTACCCTTAGGTGGAGCCTATCATGTTAATTTCTTACTGATATTTCACCACTATAATATTGTTGCTGGATATTCCGGCAGCTGTAACGTCATTTCCGAAATCATATGTTCCGGAGACATTCGTTGATTCTACTCCATAAATGTTTGCATTATCCGATATAGCAATACCATAAAACCAGGAAAAACCTGTTGCTGAAATGACAGTTTTAGCCCACTGGGTAATTCCGCCGGAGTCGTATTTTACTAGCAGAATGTTGTTTAGATTATAAGGAGCAGTGACGGTTACATTATTTCCGAAATTCGTAGTTACTGTTCCGTCAAGTAATCCGGCTGCATAAACATTACCTTGCCCATCCGCTGCCAGGCTATTAAATTTGGAAATGTCTGATGCATCGCTTACAGTAGCGGCCCATTGGGCAACTCCTTCCGGATTGTATTTAATAAGAAGGATATTTGTAAAAGTATACGTACCATTAAATAGTGTATTATTATTACCCGAGACAGCTGTTTTTGCCCATTGCGCCTCCCCATTTATCACGGGAACAGGTATAGGTACAGATTATAGTATTGATAGTTAAACGTCCAGTCAACCACAACCTGCAAAGCCTTCGCTATCGCTACCATTGGGTGGCTTGTTGACCGCTCCGGGGTGCTTGCACCAGGGGGAAAAAGCCACTGTAAGTTTATTTTGCATCCTGCCATCTTCTGTCGGGAAGGCCTTAAGGCAAAGCCTTACCTTCGCCACCCCCAGAGCAGGTAGCTTTTTTTTAGTAAAAGATTTTATATGTATTTCATATGGCCTATCACATTGACTTTGTATATATTAGAGTAGATACTTTATAGGAGTTAGTTATGAAATACAGAGTTTTACTTATCATTTTCATTTTAACCTTGTCTACCTTTACATGGGGAAAATCAAACGATAAGCCAAAGGGACCGAAAAATAATACACCTGCCAGTGTGCTCTCTGATATCTATATCATCCTGGGACGCCCAACAGAAAATGAAATCACAGTTCGGGTAATAGCACCGGCAAAGGCCTATATTACCTATGGCGAAAAACCGGGAGAATCTTTGCATAAAACAGCATCTAAAAGTCTAAGTAGAGAAAATCTCGGCACTTTTGTTTTACAAAAACTTAATCCTGAGACCCGGTATTATTACCGCCTCCATTATACACTTAACGGAGAAGAAACAGAGAAGACCACAGAAGAATACTCATTTATGACAGCACGTACTTCCTCCTCTCCCTATACTTTTGTGATACAATCCGATTCCCATCTTTTGAATAAAGCCAATAAAGAACTATATGCCCGGAATATGGCTAATATGGCTGGATTGAATCCTGACTTTATCTTTGATTTAGGAGATACTTTTTTAAATGACAAAGATCCTGATACTCCTTTTTCTGTTATAAACGATATCACTTTTGAGCAGGTTCCGTTTTTTTCTTCCATATCCCGTTATGCTTCACTGTTTTTAGTGATTGGTAATCATGAAGGGGAATATGGTTTCTACCTGGATGGAACAAAGGATAATATGTCTGTTTACGCAGCCCTTTCCCGTAAGCAGTACTTTCCTAATCCCGTACCTAACGATTTCTATTCCGGGAATTCCACGGAGGAAGAGTTTATTGGATTGCCGGAGAATTATTATTCCTTTACATGGGGAGAATCCCTTTTTGTAGCTTTGGACCCGTATCGATATACTATGAACGATCCGGCAAAGGAAAAAGATTCCTGGGCCTGGACCCTCGGAAAAAAGCAGTATGATTGGCTCAAAGAGACCCTGGAAAAGAGTAAGGCCAAATATAAATTTGTATTTGCCCACCATGCTATCGGTAATATTCGGGGAGGAGCAAGGGTTGCCGGATTATATGAATGGGGAGGAGAGGATAGAAAGGGGAAAAATCTTTTTGCAAAGAAACGTCCCGGATGGGAAAAACCAGTGCATCAATTGATGAACGATACCAATGTAACTATCTTCTTCCAGGGCCATGATCATATTTTTTCCAGGGAACAGGTGGATTCTGTGGTTTACCAAACCCTGCCTAAACCTGCCGAAACTAATCCGGCTAGACAAAGTAACATATCATACTACAAAGGTGGAGATAATTTAATCAATTCAGGCTACCTGGCTGTCGGTGTAGCAGAGGATAGCGTTCAGGTAGATTTTCACCGGCCGGTGGTTTCCGGCCAGCCGGAGAATAAGGATACCGGAATTGTCTATTCCTATACAGTTGATAACAAAGGAAAGGTTACTGTGTTAAAAACCACTGATGATACCGCTGCCTTTGAAGCATATGGAGGAGCATCCACAAAACGACCCAAAGAGCCCAAACAACCTAAAGGAGATAATTCTTATGGGAGCAAAATTACAGAAGTAGCTTTAAAGATGTCCGGCAACCTCCATGCCCAAACTTTAATCGGATCTCCCACTGAATCAAGTATTACTTTAAGCACTGTCTTTGAATCGGAATGCCAATATTATTACCAATATGGGACAAATCCATCAAACTTAAACCACAAAACGGAGATACGCCAGTCCAACAGGGAAAGTGTTGTTAAAACTGATATTTTAGATTTAAAGCCAAACACTATGTATTACTATAAAATGTTTTATAAAGGTGAGGATGATTCCGATTTTCAAAACAGCGAGCTGAATCATTTTGTTACTGCCCGTCAGACCGGAGACTCTTTTTTATGTATTATTGAGGCCGATCCCCATTTAGACAAAAATTCGAGTGGACAAACCTATGAAACGATTTTAGATCTTATGGCAGAAGATAAACCGGATTTTATAATAGACCTGGGGGACACCTCTATGGCAGAAAAGCTGGCAAACAACGTGGAAACCTATGAAAACAGAAATGAGTTGGTTAGATCTTACTGGGATAATATTGGAGGTTCCGTTCCCTTTTTTATGGCTCTTGGGAACCATGATGGGGAACACGGCTGGCCTGTTAAAGGGGATAAACCAACCAGCAGGGAAGCTGCCGAAATTCGGAGAAACTATTTTGTGAATCCTTTCCCAAAAGAATCAAACTTCTACTCCGGGCTTGGGGATACGATTTATAGTTTTGAATGGGGAGATGCCCTTTTTATTATCCTTGATCCCTATATGTATACGAAAAAAAAATCTGCCACTGACGGTTGGTCCCGGACCCTCGGCAAGGAGCAGTATAACTGGCTACATTCGGTTCTTAAAAATACAAAAGCAAAATATCGCTTTGTTTTTATACACAATCTTGTGGGAGGTTTGGGAAAAGCTACAAGAGGTGGTGCGCAGGCAGCTAAATTCTTTGAATGGGGGGGCAACAATCCTGATGGAGACTTTAAATTCACGAGCAAACGTCCGGGCTGGGCTATGCCGATTCACGATTTATTAGTAGAATATGAAGTAGATATTCTTTTTCATGGCCATGACCATTTTTTTGCCCTGGAAGAGGCAGATGGTGTCCTTTACCAACTGGTACCGCAACCCTCTTCGGCAAAACCCCAAAGAATTAAAAATGATTTAGAAAAATATGGTTACCAGGAGGGAGTTTTTCTGCCTTCTCCCGGTTACTTAAGACTGATGGTTTTCCCGGATAAAGCCACTGTAGAGTTTATACAGGGAGCCAAGGGAGTCCGGGTCCATTCATATTCGATAAATCCCTAAGCTAGGTGATGAACGCTAAAATACTGTATGCAGATGATGAACCATCCTATTTGCGTCTTGTTACGATGTTTCTCAAAGCAGATGGGCACCAGGTTTTTACAGCTAAAAATGGCCGGGAGTTACTGCAATTGTTTACACCATAAAGGTTTACCTTGTCAAAAGGAAACTGCGAATGTCTGGCATTGTCTAAAATATAATGCAGATAAATTGCAGGTCGACCTGGTGGGTGGAAGACAACAATACCAGTCGACAAGAAAAACAGTTTTCGTGTTCCAGTTCATCCGGTCTTTTACCGGCATGAATCAAAAAAACTGATTTGAAAATCGTATTTCTTAATAAAATTGTGCTTGCCTTTTTTAAAACACTGTGATAAAATAAAGTATTGAAATAAGTGAAAAGTGGGTATTTGAAAGTACAAAATTTTTTTATGTAGTTGCGTTAACGTTAACACATAAAGTGGTTATATTAAAAGAAGGTTTTTTCCTGGCTGCGTTAACGTGAACATAAAGAAATGTAAAAATCGCAAGCCGGATGGAAATAACTATGTCAGCAAAAAAATAGGAGGTTTTTATGAAAAAAATTAAGTGTATGCTGTTTGCAGGAATATGTCTGCTTGTCTGTAGTATTACATTATACGGACAATCAACCGGGGATGTGGACGGCAATGGATCTATCAACATCGTTGATGCGCTTTTAATTGCCCAGTATTATGTGGGGTTGAATCCCGCGAATTTCAATTCGTCTGTTGCAGATACGGACTGCTCGGGTGGAATCGATATTGTGGATGCCCTTCTCATCTCCCAGTACTATGTGGGGCTTATTTCGCAATTTCCGTGTAGTACAACCCCTGTCCCGACCCCCGCTCCAACTACAGCTCCGGGCGGCACACCACCGGAAAAGACAGTGAGAGTATTCTGGTTGAGGCCGAACGATTATCCCTACGACCAGCAAATAGTTGATGGCATTGCCAACGTCATGAGAGAGTCTCAAAGATTCTACTTTCAGGAATTGGGGGTAACCTTTCGCCTTAACGATCCCATTGTAGAAGTGTGCGATGGCGATCATCCCCAGCGCTGGTACGAGACCGACACATCAATCACAACGGATCCTTATTGGATATCAGTCTTCAATGGGGCAGCTGAGTTGAAACGGAAATATGGATTGCAGGATTATGATCCCCGCTGGGTAATAGTTGAAGAAATCAGTGCCGAAGGAGATGGTGCAGGTGGTGGTGGCGGCGGCCACTGGGTTCTGTTACCAAAGCATGATGTAGATGGTGCGGCGGGTTATGGTGGGAACATGAATAGATGGTACGGCGGTATGGTCCATGAACTGGGTCATGCCTTCATGCTGCCGGATTCGACTTATACGGACGGCACCCCGATGTCGGCTTCGTTCTACGATTACCCCAATTGCCATTTTACCCAGGAACAAATAAATGGCATGTTGAATGATTCACTAAACGCCGGTTTCTGGTATTCGTCTTATTGAGTGAACAGGGTGAAACGGATAGTACGGCATTAATCGATAATCGTTATTTCCTCTCCAGCCCCGCAGTTTAAAGTGCCAGTAAGGGGACGGTGGTCTTTTAATCAGGGTAAAAGGTTCCGAATGTTTTGGCGTATCTATCCTCCTGTAACTCGATAATATTTTGAATATTGAAGATAGATTGCAGGTCATATCGTCCTAGGGTATAGGACTTTATAGATTCTCCCCCGGGCATGACCCGTGCATAAAACCGCATTCGCGTTTTTATGCATGCAGAAATTGGCTGCGCCATAATTTCTGCCCTGCCGACTAGCTTTATATCCTAATGTTGCTTAAAATAAAAAAGCCCCTTCTTGTGGAAGGGGCAATCATATCGTCCTAGGGTATAGGACTTTATAGATTCTCCCCCGGACAGACTCGAACTGCCGACCTAGTGGTTAACAGACAAAAGAAGTCATTGTCTGGGGTAGTCTACTGCTATCTAAGTACTTATAATATAAAGAAATGAATTGTCTGTCAAGGGATCTTATAGTCGTGATTGTATAGGGTTGTCAGATTTTTGATAGCATTTTTGATAGCACCTGCCAAACTAGTGGGTTTTACCCAACGGGTCGATTGGATGGCCTTTGATTAGACCTAGTGGTAAAATGCCACTAGGTCTATCAAATGTTCACTTTAATCCAATATTATTTATAATCCATTCAGAAGATGCGGTATTCAGCATATCTTCCCAATTGTTAAATTTAGTAGTTGATTTGATATAGACATCCCACCCATCATCAGGAATTGCTTTGAAATCTTCTTGCGTTTCAATTTTAAATTCACTCTTATCAATCAATTCCTGTATTGAATTGAATTTTGTATATTTGAGCATGAAAGTTTTTGAAAAAAGTTTACTAAATGGAATTTCATTTTTTTCATTCAGTTTTTTTAAATTATTCTGCATCTTCTTAAGATTATTCTGTAATTTATCCAGACCTGTTACTTTTATCATATTATACCTCTTTATCCTTTTGGTGGAAATGGATCATTATTATAGGTTCGTTCATCACGAATTCGGTTATTATCACCTCTATGAATAAAAACCTGTGAATGTCCTTGATGTTTTGCAATATCTGTTATTTTAGCAATAACTTCCTGTTGAGTATTTCCTATTACAGATGCTTTTTCAGTTCCTCTCTTTTTCCCCTGCCATTTTCCACCTTTATTTTTGGTAATGTGATAAATTTTTCTTTTACCCATTTTTTACCTCCTGTTTCTGAGTAATTATTTAAAAGAATTTTAGAATTACCTTATTGTATTTTTAAAAATTATGTTATCATACCTTTACCTCCTTTTTACTGGAGGCATCTGAAAAAAGAATTGACTTTTATCCTTGAAATGAATTATAGTCTTTACTAGACAATTTATTTTCAGGTGCTGGCCATAACTATCATAAAATAATTTCCTGTATTTGGCCGATAATCTGTTATTAAAGCTCCAGCACAACTCTGGAGCTTTATTTTTTAACAAAACACTTCCGGAAAACATTTCCGAACTTCTCCCCGACCTATTAAATTAGAATACATTCTGTAATTATTTATCTTGTATTGTATCTTTCCTGCTACTATTGCCGGATGCACATTATTTCTATTTGCATATTCAAGAATATCATCTTTAGATGGATATTGGTTTGTAAAATTTAATTCTGAAGGTAACAAGGTCATTTCGGCGAAATGATCTGCTTCATTTTCCTTTTCATTATCATCAGGAATACCTCGCAGAGTAATATCATCAGCAAAATATCT
>JABUBK010000445.1_pt1 | contig 10207 bp, 13 predicted proteins | sample 7332671 | NCBI WGS metagenome assembly JABUBK01 (sample SAMN07256342, study PRJNA390944) | subsurface metagenome | isolation source: Methane hydrate marine sediment | place: Pacific Ocean: Eastern North Pacific, ODP site 1244 | collected 2002
TGATCCGACGGGGATATTGGGTTGCTCCATGTACTTCGAGCCTTTGGCCATCTGGAAAAGTTGTTGACCGTGTGTGATGGTTTCAATCGAGGCATAGTTGATGTACTCGTCGATCATTCCGAGTTCGGTTGCACAATCATCCCACTGAGAAATAGCGGTAGCATTAGTGTAGGCACTAACCATGGCGGTGTAGGTAGTATCACCTTTGAGATACTGATCCATGATGGTCTTGATTAAAAAGGCGTTCCAGATTTGACCGGCGGGGGTTAGGTCTTTGATTCCGGTTACAAGATTTGCAGTCAGCACGGCAGGCTTTAAACCTTTAGCACATGATAAAAGTTTAAGCCTAATATCACCTTGATCAGAACTCATGGGATTGGTTGGGATCGTCCACTTTCGGACTACGTTCCTTCCTTTCCAGGTAAAGAACACCATACTGTCGGCAATCTTGCCGGACGCTTCAAAGGAGAATAAAGGACTGATAACTTTTGCCATTATTCTAACTCCTTTTTTTGGGTTTGAAGTGTTGAAGATTAAAAGAAGAAATCCCCTCGAGAGAGATAATTGATATTGTAGTAATCAGGAAATTAAAGTCAAGTAAAAAGCCCGGGATCACTCAAAAGAGAAGAAGGGTTGTTCTTCTGGAACGGGGTGTTCTCTCGATCTAAAACGAACTCTGCAAGCATACTCCCAATATTTGAAATAATAATTATGAACACGAATAATAAAGTTTGGTCTGTCCTCTTGAACTTTAAATTTATACCAGCCGGTACCTTTAATCAATAAATTATCCATCACCTCATACTCTTGTGGTTGGTTGTTTGCGGTGATCTTCCATTCATCCCAGTCAAAGTCGTGAGTGTCAGAGCAAAGCAGCCAGTAGTTTCCAGGCACAAACTTTGTAAGATGAAAACAAAAAACATTCAGGTACCCTTTCCATTGATCCATTACTCCCCTTTTAATGTGAATGCGTCTTAAACAAGGGCCGTACATCTGCCAGGTGCTAAATTCCATCTCTCGGCAAAGGTTTAAATCAGGATCATAAATATCAATGAAGGTGTCCTCTACTGAGTCCATAATACACCAGGGAATCCAGCAGTCATTGTAATATGGACTAATCGTAGAACTCATGAAGGATTGAAAGGGATAAAGGTTCTTCGGCCATCCTTCTATCATCCACCACCAATAAGGTCGGGGTCCAGGATCCCACATCTCCCACTCAGTAACCATTTTTTGAATCCACCAACAATCACATGAATCTTTAAAAGCCTTCCTGAGTTTTAATTGAAGAACAGAGGGAGGTTTTTTCTTTCTCGGATCCTTCTTTTCTCTAACATAGTCATCGTAGTTGCCGCTTTTAATCGTGTGGGCGGGAGTCAAAACCGCTCTGTAGCGATCGTAAAACTCATTTGGTATGTCCTGACCGATAACTCTTGCCATGATTTTGAGAATATTTAGCGTGCAAAGTACCCAGGGCAACTACGAACCGGTGAAATCGGTTTTTCGTAAGTATGGTAAAAATAAGGATATTTTTTTTCTCTCCCGGAGGATCCAGGAGCTGCTGCCCGGAGCTGCAGGAGGACCATAAAAAAAAATATTAGTGGATCGAAATAAATTAAGCGGGAAGCTCGAGGACTTCGATCATGGTTCGTTTCCAACCTGAAGCCTCAACAAATTTACAATGAAGGGTAGTTTCATTGTCTAAGTAGATGCGTGAAAGACAAGCGCCGAAAGCGTCGAAGTCGGTTTGAACGCCGTTATGAATTAATATCGTCCTATCAACTGCCCTACCCTCAATGGTTGTGGTGCCGTCGGTTACTCCGTCACAAAGTACCTGGGAATGGATAACCTTTTTTTTAAGGCCACTAAACTCAACAATAATGTACCCAAAGGTACAAGCGTGGACGTTACCCCCACGTACCACAAAAATTGTGGTATTGTTTGACCAACCCAGCCTACCAAAGACACTCCTAAAATCAACTCCCCCCGGAGCCTGGCCGGTATAAATTAAAAGTGAGTAATCCCTGTCTACTGCGGCGATGGTGTGATACTTTTCCGTTTCAGTAGTAAGGACTATTGAGCCTGATTGTAAAGACTTGATAGAAACTCCCACGCCAACATAAAACTCCTTAATATATTCTCCGAGAAAATTGTTGTACCAAGGGCAAGCAGAAGAGAGAGGATCAAGATTATGATAGTAAACTTTTTGACCTTCAGTGAGAAGATGAGCGGAGACAATCGCATCTTTAAACACATCTCGTAAAAGACCTTGAGCCTCAGTCTCAGATATAGGATTTTTGGTTTTCTTACGGACATAAGAATAACCGAAGCGGGTGTAGTAGGTAATTAAATCATTTACTGTTCCACTCGCTAAAAAAGATTGTAAAGGGTATCGGAGTCTAACCATCAGCTTTGAGGTTTTCTCTGTAAATTATTTTGATAATTCCAGAGGGAGAGTATTTAAGGGCACTCCTTTTTACTCCCCCTCAATTTTGATGGCTTCGGCTAGTCTCGCCATCAAATTTAGGAAAAATAGAAAGACACATTTAAAGCTCTTGACTTTTTCTCTGTAAATTTTCTCCCGGGGCCTCGAGTCATTGGATCCAAAAAAACAGGGAGAAGCAGAGTAAAAAAAGAGAAAGAAAAAACAGCAAACAATCAGAGTGTAAACCAAGAAAAAGGAAATAGTTTAGACAAAGTAAACACTGGCCGTAGAAGATTAAGAGTGTAAAGATCATAAAAATTGTAACACTAACTAGCAAGAAACTCAAACACCAAAAGAACACCATCGAAATTACCAGGGCTTCGGGTGAGTCTTTAAGTAGAAGCTGATAAAATTATTGTGCCAAATATTTTTTAGGTTTTCCCGCTTCCAGTATTCTCTTTCTTCTTCGGTAAGATTTTGTGCGGCCGCCATTGCATCCTTAAAAAGCATCCGCCAGGGTTGCTGTTTTGCAGGGTTTCTCGGGTTCATCGGTTTGAAGTAGGGGAACTTTTGTTGATGACCATATTTTCTTCTAAAGATTACCGTCTTACCTAACTGCTTCCGAACTTCCGTACCTACAAAAATTCCGCCGTAGGCATTTTTAGCAGTATCCTTATTGTGAAAGAGTACCCTAATCAGGGAGGTTTCTGCTCTGTAACCTCGGCGATCGTAACAGATAATTTTACAAGTACCTACCTGGCAAGGCGTAAACAAAACTGCTTTTAAAGATAAAATGCCCCTTCTTGTAGTGTGTCTTTTAATTGATCCTACTTTATTTGATACCTTCCAGGTCAAAGGTGGTTTACCAGAGCAGAGAAACACTCGGCGTTCAGCCATGTTGATGTAGCAGGTTTTTGGCCAAATATAAATCATCGATCCTTTTTCACTCGAGGTGATCAAGGGAGGTCTATTAACTAAAGTAGAGGCGTCTAAATTCCGTTTGAAGAATTTTAGACGTTTTCAAGAAATATTCAAAGTTATTTTTACAATTTTTAAAGGGGAATAGTTTTTAAAAAGAGGAAGGGTCTTGAAAGCGGTTTGAGTGGGAGGGAGATAACGTCAAGCTGGAGATTAAGAGAACACGACTCGGCTTGAAAGACCCTGACGAAATTGGGGACGGTGGGCGGGGACAAAAGGAGCAAACGGGCGTAGTAAAGGGGGGCAAGCGACAGAGGGATAGAGGGTGAATGGAGCGAAGTTGGTGTCTTCCTATCTTCCCCCCTTACACTCATTCCATCCCTGTAAACAAAGATTTAATTCGGCAGAGAAACGAGCCGCTGCGGCGAAGTGAACGGCAACGAATTGAAGCAGTTGGAAGATGGAAGAGGGGGGGTGTTTTAGGGGGGGAGAAGGAAGAAACTATTACCCCCTGGAACTATTAGTTTGCGATATTGTTTGAGGTGTGGGTGGGTGGGAGTATCAACCGCAGGTTGACTTCTCTGCAATATTTCAGGATCCCCAGGGGATCCACCAGGCCTGGATAAATTATTGAAAAACATGGAATAAACGATTAACGGTGAAATATCACACGATTAAGGATGAAGGGTACCCCGTTCCACTCCAACTTCTCACAGCACATGGCAACCTCGGGGGCGGGATGGGGCAAGCCAGGAATTGACCTTCTCTCGCAAAGTTGAAACGGAGCCCCGGATTTTTCTGCGCCGCGGGCCCGGAGGAAAAACGAGCTCCTTCCGGGCAGCTGGCTGCCCGAGCTCTCGATTTCAATTCTCTTTTTCGGGCGGGAGGTCGGGGAGGTCGAGCCGAGCACAGCGAGTCCTCGGACGATGAAAAGATAAAATAAATAATAAGATACCTGAATAACGACAGGGGGGGGGGATTGCGGAGCAGCGGGGGGGGGGGAAGGAGAAGGAGGGAGCACTGGAAGGAGCCTGACCGAAGGGAAGGCGGAAGGCCGAGCGCAAAAATTGAAAAGGAGGGGGAATCCACCCACCCAGCGAAGGGGTTTGGGTGCGACCGCCAAGCAAAGCGGCATTCTGTCCCCCCCCATTAAAATAAAATTTCAATTAAAAACATTGCACTCTCAAACTTCTCGTTCATCCAAACTTTCTCTCGGACTTTCCACTTTTCAATCTTCTCCCTCTCTTCGTTCTTTGCTCCTGCTTTCGGGATAATCTCTGCCTTCCTTCTTCATCCAGTTTTTAAATTAATCTCTCACTTTCAAATTTCTTCTGCTTGGTCATTCACTCTTGACTATTTCTGCACTCATTCCCACCCCGGGGGAACTCTTTTTTTTCTTCCACTCCCACCCTGCCCTTTTTTTTTGCTCTCCCTCTTTTTCTTCAGACACCCACTGTTTTTTTGGCAACAAGATTTTTTCAAAAATACTTCCATGGATCCCAGGATCCTAATTTTTTTTAATGAGATCTCACTTTTTTTTTGGTCAATATGTGGTAGTGCGTCAAGATTTTGGCGCACACTATATGACTATATGTTTTCAGGCTTGGAAGTATGGAGGAAAATAGGACTTTTCAGGGGTTGTTTGAAACAATACAAAACCGTACTTCAAGGTTTACAGAATAATTATTATCAGACGTAGAAATTGAGTAAAAATCGAAAGGGTGAGGCACAAGATATGGTGTCTGTGTCAAAATTTTGACATGGTGTCAAAAGAAAGGGTCTTGACAGATTTTAAAGGTAGGGTAAAAATAAAAGCCTCATTTTTAAAATCTATCCAGGGAGGACTTGATCATGAGATTTTCAATGGCCATGCAATCAACTATCAACACGATCCACTTTTTAAGTAAGGCAAATGGCAAAAGCTACTGTTACCCATCACAAGAGAAGATCCTAAAACTGCTCGCAGATTTTTATCAAGTGGTGATTAAGCGAAGGCAGCTAAACTATATCCTGGCATACTTGCAGGCCGAGGGATACATTGACCGTAAGAGAAGGCTTAAAGCCTCACCGGATGGAAAGATCATTTTTAATACTACTCTGTATTGGCTAAAACGTAAATCGTTTGAACACATCGCCAGAATTTACGGAGCGATCAAAAGAACGGGCTTTCAACTGTTTGTGAAGTCCAGCAAAAAACAAAAAAAAGAGATACTGCCCGGGGAGTCAGAGCAGTATCTCATAAGTGAGGAACAGCGTCGAAAAAATCTTGAGCGGTTACGCTTGATGTTTAGTCGTCTTTAACTCGGGTTGGTTAGCACCTACTGCAAGGGTTCCTTTCGGCGGGTTCATAAATTCCAAATACCTAACCCGATTTTCTAAATCAACACATTTTTCTTGAACGGTAATCAATATTCGGAGTAAACTAAAAATCTCGGCTACCAGGGCATCATCTAAAAACTGCTTATTGTGCTTTTCTAATAACGAGGCTTTCATTTCTAAAATTTCCATACTATCACCCCCTTCCTTTTGGGTGCGGCTTTCAAGAGGGGCTTTCGTGAAACTCTTTCGACCTCTTGATCGACCGCACTTTATTTTTTTACTCCTTGGTAATTTCAATTTTATCCCACTCTCCTTGCTTCCACTGAAACCTCAAAACTTTTTCATCAGGCTCATTAATGGTGATGTAAAAATCTTTAGAGACGTAGATATCGAAGTCAATAACATTAACATACGAAATTTTTTCCTCACCTTCTTTGGTAACTGTTATTTTCATTTTCGATCACCCCCTTCCTATTATACTTATCGGCCAGGCTTGAAAAAACTTTAGCACTTTTTTTAAGTAAGGATAATTATTTTTGAGACCTCTTGGACACGTTCCACGTGTCAACTTAATTGTCTCAACCGAACTTGCAGCTAGCAGGACTAAAATAATGGTCAGCCTTGGAAAGTTTCAACAGCCAGTGCAAGCATAAATCACAGAGTTGAAAAAGAACGCCATGAAGCTCAACCAGGGTAAGCCTGCCCTCATCCTCATCACAATATGCACAACCTTCTAAAAACATGAAAAACTCCTTTCTCTATTTTGAAACTCTTTCTAATAATAAATGCCCCTTCTACAGAAGGATGAAGGGGCATTTATCTAAGGCTTTAGCCTGGGCTATAATTGAATGCCGAAGGCTTAAACTTTCTTCAAAGTACATGACAAGAGAGCGGAGCGATTCTTGGCGGGTACCTTTGAAATTATATCAAGGTTTAGTATTGATAGTGTGCAGTAGACTGCACATGGAAACCTCAAAAAAGGGGGAGGGTTGGTCGGGTTGAACCCGGATTCCGGTATTTCAATTTCCAGCTGCTCGGGGTGATCCGATTTTGAGTGAGGCAGTCTTGACACCAGGGGGTAGCCGTCTCAAAAAATTCAGTCTGAGAGGACCTGATTTCAGGATCTCGATGTCTGAGTGCATTTTTTTTGAGCGTCCAAGAGAAGGGAGGTGAGAGAGTGGTAAAAGACCAGGTTAAAAAAGGGTGGAACGTCTGCCCAAAGGAAAAGGAGATAATGAGCTTGAAAATAAAGGGGGTGGTAAAATATGGTCAAAATTTTAATAGACGAAGAATATCGAAGGGAACTACACACAACCTTAAAATGTGCAAAGTCAAATATTCGAGCAATGATGTATCGGATACATCGTAGGGTAGGCTTCGGCAAAGGATCGCAGAACAAAGTCTTGACAATCTTAAAAGAGAAGGCAAGCCAGGGGTTAAAGGTTCAGTTGATTATTGACATCGAAAGAAGGCCAGGGGTAGCTTATAAAGAAAATCTTTTTTGTGCAAACGATTTAGTAAAGTTTGATGTTGAGTGTAAGGAATTGAGGTTGACCAGGGTATGTCATGCAAAAATGGTGATAGTTGATGATAGGGAGATCCTGTTAGGATCCCACAACTGGACTTTCAATAGCCTCACAAGAAATCTTGAGATCTCGGCGTTAATTATAGATTCGTATGAGGCAAAAAAGATGGCAAGATATTTTGACAAACTTTTTGCAAACGCCGAGTACATAGTTAAACCACAACCAAAAAGGGGGTAGTATGGATTTTCCAAGAAAGATAAATTTAGGAAGTGGAAAAACATTTCTAAAAGAATACATAAATATCGACATTGACCGAAAGTGGAAGCCGGACATCAGACTTGACTTAAACCTGTCAATAATGGATGGACGTTTCAGGGTATTTGACACCAAACGATTTGGTGCTGTCAGGTTTGAAAAAGGTTTGTTTGATGAGATCCTCGCAGTTGATGTGTTGGAACACATAGACAGTCTAACCGTCTGCATGAAAAGTTGTCTTGATCTTTTAAAAATGGGTGGGTTCTTGGAGATAGTTGTGCCCTATGATCTTTCCCTGGGTGCCTGGCAGGATCCATACCATGTAAGAGCTTTCAATCAGAACAGTTGGTTGTATTATACCAAGTGGTCTTGGTATTTGGGCTGGGAGGATGAGATGTTTTTTTTGAATAAACTTGAGTTTAAATTGAGTGATCTAGGTTCTTTTATAAAAGAGAACGGCATGGAACTACAAGAAATCGTGAATGTTGCAAGGGCGGTGGACGGGATGAAGGTTCAATTAAAAAAGGTAGCTTTTCAACCGGAGGAAAAATGAAAAAGTGGAAATACAAAAAAAGTATAATTAGGGGAAGCCTGACGGTAAACATCATTTCAAAGAATGAAGAAGAGGTGATCAAAAGAGCGATTGAGTCCATCGCAGATTTAGCAGATGAAGTGATCGTAGTCGATACCGGTTCAACTGATAATACCCTAGTTGAAGCAATCAACGCAGGGGCCAGGGTGAGTCAAGTAAAGTGGGAAGATGATTTCTCAAAACCTCGAAATAAAGCAATCGAACTTTCAAAAACGGAGTGGATTTTATCTCTTGATGCTGATGAGGTAATACCACAAAGAGGAAAAGAGGAACTAAGTCAAATGATGGCAAAGCCGGAGATCGCGGGGTGGAGACTTGAAACATTGAATTATGGTTTTCAAAAAAATATGTTAAACATACAGGTTAACAACGGTGTGTATGAAGAAGGAAAAGAATACCCTTTTTATGTAGGGTCAACAAAAACAAGAATGTTTCAAAGAAGAAATGACATCAGGTGGAGGTTTCCGATCCATGAGGTAGTTGACCCGAGCATAATTGATCTCGGTGGTAGATTTGCCGAGGGTGTGCTTAAAATTCAACACCTGCACAAAGAGAAGGGTGGAGCGTCGTTAAAAAAGAGAGCAGATTTTTATCTCAGTATGTGTGAGAAGAAAGTTAAACAATATCCAGAGATGGGCCATGCCTGGGGTGAGCTAGCGGTTTGTGAACTAATCAAAGGTTTATATCCCAGGGCGGCTCGTAGTTACTACAATGCAATCACTAAGGGTGAAGATATATCAAAAAACAGGTATGGATATGCAGGAGTGTTGAAAATTTTAGGACACATCAAGGAATGCGACAAAGAAATTGATCGAGCAATTTGCATGGATTTTCCAAACTTAACAACCATTAAATAAAACGGGGGTAACAACTATGCAAGAATGGGAACGGAGTTTAGGAATAGTGGTAGTAACATATCAAACACCTATCTGTTTAGAAATATGTCTTTTGAGTATCAGAAGATGCGTACAAACTTATGATCTCATTGTGGTAGACAATGGGTCGGATTCGGAGTCAGCTAACGTAGTTAGTAGAGCAAAAAATGTGTATAAATATTTAAGTTTTCAAAATATCGGATTTTGTAAAGCGGTAAATCAGGCGGTGAAGAACTTAAAAAGCGTGTACCTTGCTATCGTGCCCGCAGATTGTATCATAACACCATTTTGGAAAGAACACATGATCAAGGCGTTGGTAGAATTACCCAAGGCAGGGATCGTGGGGCCGATGTGTACACAGACAAGTGGACTGCAAGGAGTAGAAGGTACAGGACTTCATGAGCAAAATTTTGAGTGTTCCAGGATCGTGTTTAACGGTGCGGTGATGAAAACCGATGTATTCAGAAGTTTGGGAGGATTAGACGAGGGCTTTCCAAATAAAGGCGGTAACTTTTGCGATGATGATCTATCCAGGCGGTATGTCATCGCAGGTTACAAAAATTATGTAGTAGGGCACTTGATTTTTCACACAACGTCAGCAAGCTATCTGGGTAATGTTGACAATTATGGAAAAGATTTAGAGCTTGGCCGAGCCCACTATAACACGAAGTGGTTTGGTAAATGACGGACTTGCAAAAAACCCTCTAGGTAAGAGGCGGGGTAGCGGCAAGAGCCATCGACTTTGAAATGATGTACTCAAGTTTGTTGATGATCTGGGCTACCCTCTGCCCTGAATACATGGAGAGGTCTAAATTTGCCATGAACTGTGCAAGAGCAATCTCGCAGATCAGGCACTCGTCCGCTGAAAGCTGAACCTCAAAAGTTGAAGCTGGCCTATCTTCGGGCTTTGACATGAACCCCTTTCTTTAAAAACTTATTTTACGCTGCTGCTTCAGTGAAGCAAGAAGCAAACTCAACAATATCGGCAGTCAACCAGGTGTCGGGTGATCCGACGGGGATATTGGGTTGCTCCATGTACTTCGTGCCTTTGGCCATCTGGAAAAGTTGTTGACCGTGTGTGATGGTTTCAATAGAGGCATAGTTGATGTACTCGTTGATCATTCCGAGTTCGGTTGCGCAATCATCCCACTGAGAAATAGCGGTAGCATTAGTGTAGGCACTAACCATGGCGGTGTAGGTAGTATCACCTTTGAGGTACTGATCCATGATGGTCTTGATTAAAAAGGCGTTCCAGATTTGACCGGCGGGGGTTAGGTCTTTGATTCCGGTTACAAGA
>JABUBK010000448.1_pt1 | contig 10190 bp, 15 predicted proteins | sample 7332671 | NCBI WGS metagenome assembly JABUBK01 (sample SAMN07256342, study PRJNA390944) | subsurface metagenome | isolation source: Methane hydrate marine sediment | place: Pacific Ocean: Eastern North Pacific, ODP site 1244 | collected 2002
TAAGTTCCCGCAGCAAGTAAGCAAACAGTGAGGCTTGAGTTTTGGGGGTACTTCACGGTCCTTCAGGGTTAGGATCCTTCAAGTTTGAGATCGCCATGAGTGCGAAGCCATCTGTTGTTTAAACAGCGTAACGTCTGAAGATTTCAGTAGGTGGTTGCATTTATAACATCGGGCAACATATAGCATCTTAAGAACCTTTCCTTAGAGTCTTGAAGCTAACAGTTTAGAGAAGCCGTAAACATCATAATTTAAAGGCGTTATAATGCTTTATTCGGTTTTATTCAGCCTTTCCTATGCACGAAACAGCTTAATGTTAAGGGAACACTGTTTCCGACATATCACGATAACCGACTTAACCTTTATCGGATATTGAAAACAAGAATTTCCGACAATACGCTTTTTCGCCTAAGTCACCCGCAACAGTTGACAGCTTGAGATCGCAAGGTTCTTTTACGGATCGCGTTTATCGGTTGCATGGCTTGTGTGGCTGTCTTATGGCTTTGCTGTCTTGCGATCCGTTCAACCCTTTCAACGTCAACCCGTCAACCCGTCAACGTCTTAAGGCTTTAGCGGTTGCCTTCCGTCTTGCCTTATAGAAATCTTGCACAACACTTCTTTATAAATTGCTGTGTAAGATTATTCTAAACGATTATTCTATAGCAATTTTCTGAAACTATCTACTATCTAAAACCGAATTGTTACCCTTATGGTAACCTGCTCATTTTCCCTTTTTTACATGATAATTATGTACTATGTCACGATATCATAATATCGTGCTCATCTACATGGTTTACATGGTTGCTACAAAACGAAAAAAAAAGAAAAAAAGAAAAAAAAAGCAAAGTCTCAACCCTCCCCCCCTCCCAGCTCTTTTTGTTTTTTTTCTTTTTAAACAGTAGGTTACCGTTACCAAGGACGCTCTAGGCCTCGACCCCGTGCACGTGCGCGCGTCTTAAAGACGCATCTCTCTTTCACGTCCTATAGTTTCGACACCAAAAAGGCTAGGGTAAAGACGCACATTTTATTCAGGCGCGCCGTGGACCCACCATCTCTCAAACATCTTAGCGAATTCCTCGGATTCCGGGTTAAAACTCTCGTGCACTTCCGGGTGAGCCCGCTGCCACAAGTGATGGCCATACTCGTGCGCGATCAGCCTAGGGCCCAACCATTTCGGATGAAATTTTATGAGCTCTACACCATTATGGAGATATACCCCGGCGTAGCCTCGAGGAAGCGACTCGGTTATCTTAAACGGTGGTGGCGGCACACCCCAATTTGAACTGATCTCTTCTAAAATTTCCGCTGCATACTCACGATCAGGATCCACAGCCTCATATACCGAACCACAACTAACACAGGTCACTTCGGCCCCCTGGCGCAATCCGCTAGCTGAAATTTCTGCTCCACAAACTTCGCAGCGCATAGAGGCCGCCTCAACTAGCCGTATCTTTTTGCTATCGCGCCCTCTGCAGCCTTGACTGCTATCGGGGCGATTATAAACCAAAGAATCGATGCTACACCAAAGCCTGTCCAGAAGCCAGGTTCCGGTGAACGGTCGAGACTTCCGTTGCTTTCCCGCTGAGGCTCAGGAGCTTCAAGAGATCGGATATCTCTAAAGAATTTGGGTTCCTGCTGCATAGCTTATCTCCTACACTAATTCAGTGCACGTGCATTATAATATTTTTGTTCTCTACCGGTATCTTTTAATCTGCGCTACTTTCGCCACTACAACTACTACAACGCAGGTCCCTGATACAATGCCTAGGCCTATCGCCCACCATGGAATCAAACTAATCTGCACCGTAGCCGGCAGCTCCACCCCTCTCGCCGTTCCAGGCTTATAGTGTCTCTGCCCCACTCTTATCGAGTATAGTCCGGCCCAGACTTCCCCAAAATTAGCTTCACCGTTTTCATCTGTATACATTTCCACAGCTGCTCCAACCTCCGGAGATATCTCCACGTAGGCGCCTTCTATACGCTTCTTCGTAATCCTGTCTTTCACGATGATTATGGTGTCCAAACTATCTCCTCCGCCGAACGAGATCAATTAATTTAGGCGCGACATACACTCCAACAACCGTAACAACTACAGCTCCAACTACCCACGGAAGCCACCCTGGAACTGCAGGGGGCTTAAACAAGCACTCTGCCACATGATCGTCGCGTTCATCACCTGTCCAGAACTGTTGTCCACAGTAAGGGCACGTGTAGGGCGGGCGATCTGGAAAATTCGCTCTCTTATACGCCTCCATAGCCACTATATCATCGAATTCCTCACCATCGATGGGACAGAAAACCGTTTTATGCGTCCAGTTCCACACAATCTGGCTGAGAATGACAGCTGGAACTATTATTGCCGCTGCTATAATGGCCACTTTAATTATGCCGAGGATCGCAAGAGCAACAAGAGGTGCGATAGGTGACTCCGCTGGAACCCAAGCGTCGCAGATCATGTGATCGTAATTTCTTTCCCGGATCTGCCGGACTTCCCCTACTGTAGCAGAGATGCCCTCCATCTCAAATCCTCTCTCCATTTCGTCTGCGAGAGCTTTCAAGTCTACTGTTGCGTGTTCAATCGTTGCGTAACCTCTCATCTGCTCGTAGATCTGGCCGTCGATAACTATCCTTCTGCCGTGTCGAACAACCTTAGCCTGAATCACTTTAAGCGGACGTCCAGTTTTAGAAACAAGCTGAATGGCCATACTACTCTCCACCTTTCTTTCTGCTCACCGCGTATAAGATAGTTACTACAGTCACCGTAGCTGCTACGCCTATTGCGATGGGCCCCCACGGTACTCCTGGTTTGTAATAAGCGGTGATCTCCATGTCTTCCATGACCTCAATGGTTCTAACTGGATCCGTTGAGCCGTCCTCCCATTCAACAAAGTTTTTCTCTGGAACGGTGATGGTGTATGTGCCTGCTGAAACCCCGAAAGTTACAGGCGTCTTTCTTTCAACTCCATCTAGCTTGATCATTGCTCCTGGGGGCTCAGTCCTGATCGTCAACGCAAACGCGACGGCTACAGTAACCTCGAACGTGAATGGATCGCTCGCCATCTCGTGGACGTCTTGCCGTGGAAACTGGCCGTACCACGTATATTCTTTAGGGATGAGGGGCGCCACCACCTTAACTCTGCCAAAATACTCATATTTCGCGTACAGAGCGTTCCAGGCGCGGTCTGTCAACGTTCCTGTTCCTACAACATCAAAGTTTTCATCGACCACTTGTATCGTCTTGTTCCAGAGCTCCCATTCAGAATCCATGTCCATAACTCGAACTTCTACCTCAAACTCGCCTCCAGGCATTATCCTCTCAATTATATTGGGGATATCCGCGATTCCTGTAACGTGATAGGCTACCTCAAACTTGAAGGATCCTAACCCTGAAGGACCGTGAAGTACCCCCAAAACTCAAGCCTCACTGTTTGCTTACTTGCTGCGGGAACTTAACGACCCACCAATAATTGCCGGGCGCAAGCGGAGCGTTCAAAATGATTCTTCCTCGAGATCCCCATTTCCCCGCTGGCACATTCCAGAACCGTTCCGTGAACGTTCCTGTTGCTATCAGCTCGTCGGTGTGTATGTCTCTAACCTCAAACGTGTTGCCGGTAAAGTCGCATCCAGCCGTGAAGCAAATGATCTCTGTGGTCATTTCGAAGTCTTCTCCAGGTCCAACTTCAGCGGGGGCGTAAGGGCCGGCAAACCCTAATGCGTGGGTTGACACTGCGAATTGCCAGGTTCCTAACCCGGCGGGTCCGTGCAACACTCCAGGGTCAGGCATCAGTTGAAACCGTCTTCGCCCTTGCAGCTGTAAACTTCCTAAAAGGAATGGGCCGTGCATCACACGTTTGTTATGTACTTCGTAGACGCTTCCACATTCTTGGCACGTGACTTCTTGCATTGACGGATCCACATGAATATCATGGTTACAAACTTCGCATTGCACAATCTTAACTAAGATAGGCATGTCGCTACACCTACTCTCTACTATTATCCGTTTTAAGTATAAAATCTTCTCTGCCCTGGTTCTAAGAAAACACGAATTTCCGAAGGTTCCATCCAGTTTTAGGGCCGAATATGCGTACTGCAAGTCGACGCAGGAAACATTTTGATTCTGGCGGTTCACTTCCGCCGTTGTACCATCTGACGCTGTCTCGGTTTATTCCCATCCACATGGCCCCTAAAAAGTCTCCCTTCTCCATTAAATCATCGAGTAGCTCGGTCATCTTTGCTTTTTCAAGTTCAAGGATCCGCTTGAAGTCTGGCTCTCCATCATTGGTTACTGTGAACAGCAAGCCGAAGCCGTAGTTAAAGGCTTCCTGGAACTCTTCGAGCGCGCCGGTCATAAACCCAACAATCTCAGTGTAGCAGTGGACCGCACGTGCGCCTTTCCGGTAGGCTTCCCAGCCACCGTCTTGACCCCACAAGCAGGCCAACGTGTAGACGATTCGACCTTTCAGCAGCTCCACGTTGTCTGAGTCGATGATGTATCCGCCGTCCTGGGCCACCAAGCCTTTCTCGTCGCCGTGATCGTAAAATAGTAGATGTGCTTCTGGCTTTACGTGAAGCATGTCCTCAACATTTGCGCGTGTAGCTTCATCGCCAGGATAGTCGAAAAAAGGGATATCCATTTCTTTCATAAGGTCGATTAACGCTTGGCAGAACATGTGGCTGTACGTTGTCGCCTGGTCGAAGAGTGGTCGCGCTACTATCCATTCTGGCGTTTCGGGAGCCTCCGTCCTTTACCAAACTTTTTTCTAACCAAAAACTGTTTCAACTGTTTGTCGAGCTCCTTCCCCAGCAATACTGCGAATCCGTCATCCGCACGAAAACGTTCCTGAATCTCTTCTTTGGTTAAAACTTCGTTGCCGATCTGCATTTTTTCGCCGTTAGGAAGGTTATCGATTATCTGCTTTGTGTTTTTGAGCATCTCTTCCCCTAACAGGGTGGCTCTGCTTTTACCCAATGCTAACGCTTCCCTCTTTGAATCCGTGATATTTACCCAGGGAGTACATGACTGCTCCCGTGATTAGCGCTCCGATTATCAGCAGGAAGATCTGTATTAGAAGTGCGTCGGTGATTTTGTCGAAGAGTCTGAGGACGGTGACGAGAACTAGAACCACGATCGCAAGGACGTAGGTCCATTGTTTGTTGTTCAAGCTGTCTCCCATACTATGATGAACGGTTTACGCTTAAATCATTTTTCCAGCTAGAACTTTCTTCTATACGCCTGTTTCATAAAACCTATATTTGCTGATCAACCCCTCTTTTTATACTGGAGAGATCTGATGTATGGAAGCTCTTGACCGTGTTGTAGCAGCGCTTTCAGACGGGTATTGGCACGACGTCACCGAGTTAGGTCGTAAAGTTGCCGTTATCGAAGACAAATTGGGAAAAGCACTTGAATTTCTAAAAGAGTACGGCTTCATTCATCAATCTAAGGGTAGCGTCCGGCTGACTGATGAAATGATGAGGTTTCAGCAAGACATAAAAAAGCTGGAGAACTAGAAGAATCTTCTACATAAACATAAATATGTGAAAATGTCTAGGTGATACGTAGAACTCCGCGCGCGTAAGGGCGATCGAGGGAGGTGAGAGAGATTGTGGAAGATAAAGGTGTTGCGAATCGCTATAAAAGTTATGCCTATCGTCTTCATGGTTGGCGCTATCATCTTCGGATACCACAACGACATCTACAAAGTGCTTTAGAGCAGAGCATCGTAATACACGCTTTGAAGTCAAAGTGGCTGTGGATTATCATAGGTATTTTAACTTTGATGTTGCTTGTGCCAGCCTTATATGTTGCGATGTTGATGGCTATTCCGTTGCCTTGGCGTGTCTTAGCGGTGTTTCTCCCGATATTTCTCCCTGTTATCGGTTGGGGCGTAGTTAGCGGCTATAAAGACTGGATATTGTATAGACGTAGGGAACAGAACATTCGACGTTGCTAATTGTTTTCCCTATTTTTTATTCATTTTCTAAAGTTAGGACTGCATACGCGGATTATTGCTTGGTTAATCAATTCTCGATTAACTAATGGTTTGTTGATGAGCGGAACAGGAACAACAGGCGGAGGCGGTAGAGGCGTCCAAGTGAAATTTTCTATGCGTGTATTGTAGGTTGCAGAGTTGCCTCTTATATAGTATATCCACATACCTGCTCCTGCATGCCAAAAAATATCAACATAATAATAGACCGTCCATGTTGCGGCATCAAGTTTTTCAGCATTAAGAGCCTCAGTATCACATCTCGACCATAAAAGATACCAACCCAATACATCCTCTATTTTAAGGTAAATAGCAACCCCAATTTTATCATCAGAAGCTAAGGCAGTTTCGGGACAATCCCAAGTGTTTGAAAGGATCGCTTCTCCCGTTGTTCCCTTAGTAACAATGGCGACAGGCGGCCAACCCGATATGTCTGTCACACTCAAGTCTGAGTGTCTTATCCATACTCTAATACCCCAATACCCCAGGTTTAAATAGCCCGACCCATATCCAAGCTCGTATGTTACTGTCCCCTGAGTAATGAGCAAATCATCATATTTTCTGAAATATCTTGTCTCAACGGGCATTTTAAGTCACACTAATTGCCTCAGGCACTTCTGTCGGTGTTGCAGTTCCTATCGCTGATATAATCTCTCCATTAGTTTTTGCAGTTGTCAAATACTGAATTAGCTTCTGTTTGAACGCGATTTTTTTCGCTTCGTCAACCATAATGGTCAACTCAAACCTCCACTGTAAACCCACATTCTCACCTCCCCTTAATACTCCATTTTCTCTTGAACCCAATGATAATAAATTGTCTGGTCTCCTGCAAGAGCGACATCAAACTGTAGGGTAATTTTAACGTCTTGAGCAACCATCGGGACTTCAATAGGAATACCCGGCTCCGCCGTAGATGCCAAGTCTGTTTTTTCCTTAGTGGATTTAGCTATTGTTCGGTAGTTTGAGCCGTCTATCTTAACCTGCACTTTTACAATAACCTCAGTCCAAGCGGCTGCGTCTCCAGCAGGCCCGGTCATGTCAAGGTAAACCCAATATTTCCTTCTTGTTGTTCCAGTTAAAGCCGTTGCGAACAAAGCCGAGATGTCCGTTTCGACTGTTGTATATGCTGAGGTATCCCAAAGGAATGAATCGCTTTCATCAGCATTTTTATCTAAGAATAGAATATCGTAGAGACTCTTATTCGCCGGTAGAACTGTACCTGTGCCCTGAATGATCCCTGTTAGAAGTTTGTCCAAGTCCGTGTTGAGCGCGGAGAGTCCGTAAGTTCCATTTGTGAGCAGGGTGTACGCTGCGGTTCTTATGTTGGACACGTCTAAGGCTGCGGCTGGGTTTGTGAATGGAAAAGCATGAGAGGTGAGTGTTCTAGTGGCGTAAGCCCAAACTTCCGCGTCTGAAAGGTCGTTCAAGGCGGCGAGAAGTGTTTTTATATCAGAATCATGTGTGGAGAGAGTTGCTTCTAATGCCAATGCTGAAACGTCTGCTTTGTAGCTGTCTGGGTCTGTAAGAGTTCTTGTGGCATAAGCCCAAACCTCTGCGTCTGAAAGGTCGTTCAAAGCGGCGATAAGAGCTCCCACCGCGGTAATCAATACCCCTAAAGCAGCCAGCCCATAAGTCCCATGGTCCAAGCGATCGAGACATATCAGATCGTAGAGGCTCTTGTTTGCAGGAAGAACTGTTCCAGTTCCTTTACGGATTGCGTTTTTTAGCCATTGAAGCCGTTCCATAACGCTTCCGATTTCTTGCTCTGCAATGACTTCAAAAGGAGCAGCGCCCGTTGTTCCAGTGACAAGATAATCGTAGACGTTTCTAGCCGTGACAAAATCGGTACCTATCATGTTTCTTATGGTGTTAATCCTTCCGAGCCCTTGAACTTCAATCAGTCTTCTGCCTTGGTGGAGAAGCCAATCTAGCATGGCGTAAAACATTGTTTCAGTAGTACCATTCCATTTTGGCCCCTCTCCCATTCCCCAAAACACGCGAGGCATTGGTGCAGGGTTTCCATCTTCGTCTGGAGCGTCATAAGGAAGAACTACGAGTGCCGACTTAGTATTGTCTCCTGATATTTCAGCTAACTCTACAGCGTCTACAACTAGGTCACTAGCTCTAACCCAGTTTATGTTTCCAGCAGCCGTATAAGTGGTGTTGTTACCCAGAGTCTTTGTAAGAGTAATTTGATGCGTGTTGTCAACTATGTTTACCTGTGTTTGGCCTGCCGCAGTACCCCATGAAGTACCCGATCCTCCACTATCATCGCCCATTCTCAGAATAGTTAAGGCTACCTCTGGGTTTCCAGTGGCTATAGGAACGCCTAAAGTTGTTAGTTCGTTAATTTTAGTCATGTCGGTGATGTCGCCAGCTACAAATATGAGGTCGTAAACTTCTAGGTCTGCACTGCCGGCGTCGATGTCATCATCATCCAGTAAGTCTACTATGTATTTTTTCTCTAATTCTGTCTTAATGAGGGATACAACTGCTGGAGGATTATTTTTATCAGCGACTATTATACCAATATGAGCATGAATGTTTATCCAGATAGAGTTTACCCTTTCGCCGTAGCTTCCACTCACCGGCGCTGCAGGTATCAGATAATCCCAAACTTCGGCTGCCGTAAGCGCGTTGCTGATGACTAAGTTTATGGGCTAGCTTTTAACCAGCTTTCCATCGTCATCAACCCGGATCAGCCGATAGTCGCCTGAAGAAACCTTGACAACGCTTCCCCAGACGGGGATCCCTCTCGGATTCAGATACTTCCCCAAAATCTTGTTCAGTATCTTAACTATCGTATGGCCTAGACTTGACATGACTTGTCAAAGAAACTATTGCTCGAGTAGTATATGTGGTTTTCCAAGGATGAAGAGTGTAGCACTATACTGTACGTTGAGAGCTAATTGACAGTTTTATGTAAATTCTAGGTCCGCGTAGATGAGGTCAAAGGTGATCGGTGTGGTCACGCTCAAAATAACAAGTAGCGACTCTCTGAACTTGACGTCTGTAACATGCAGGTAATACGAGCCATCCTCTTCGTAGGCAGCCACCTTATTCACTAGATCCGTGTAGCTTCCCTTCACGTACAGGCCGCCATCCCGGATTATCTCAATGCTGAACGTGTTCGCCGGCGCCACAACACTAAACTTTTTAAGCTGCCCTGGGCCTTGCACGTGCACCACGTCCAAGCTGCCTGTGATACGTTCATGGTCTTTCTCTATCACCTTTGTTCTCGGCTTCGGCTGCAGCTCCTCCATCTTACGCGCTACAATATCGGCTTTCACTATTTCAAGTGCAGCAGCGAACGCTTTAGATGGCAACAATTCTCACGCCCCTCTGCTTAAGCCTCAGCTCTACCGGCTCCTCCCTCTCCACAATCACGTAGCCACGGGCCGTACGTTCCACGTGCACCACAGTTTCAACTGGTTCTCGACGTCGAGGTTCTCGACTGGCAAAATACGCTATGCAAACGAGGCTCACGCCGAAGAGCCCTAGAAGCCCCACGACTACTAGGGCCGTGTCACTATCCGCCATAACCAGACGCAACCACACTCTACATAGTCCAAGAAAGGCAATAACCTTTTCGACTACGAGGACACTATAAACGGTTAAACACAACAACCTTTACAGTTCGATGAAAAAGTCTTGAAACTCCATCACGATTTTTCACATCAAAAGAAGTATGTGGAAAACCGAGAGCATCATCATGTATCGTGGTCAACATTCCCAGACCTGCAGCTCCACCATTCATTGAATCTGACCCTGTTCTTTATTACGCTGTATCGGATGTGGTTTGTTTAAAAACAGATGACATCTACCTAACAATTTGGTTTGGGATTAGGTCGGACTCAACCGCCTCTGGCTTAGAGGGAACGTGTTGGATGAAAGACCTTATTCTCCATTGTTCGAGTGGACCTTATGCTTAATCTGGGGTTAGAACTATGAGTTTCGGAGCCACAAGACCACCTACTGAGATATTTACGGTTCACACGTTTGAGATAAACGGCACGTTTGATGACGGCGCAAGTATTATAGGAGGATTGCAGACGATTGATGGGCTTATTCTATTAGCTTATCAACTCGATACTGAAGGCGATGATGAAGGAGGATGGGCAGCCCTCGACATCAATGGCATAAACTGTGAAACTGGAGGGGGCTTCATAAGTGATGGTGACTGTCAGGGTCTTATGGCTTCAA
>JABUBK010000449.1_pt1 | contig 10189 bp, 10 predicted proteins | sample 7332671 | NCBI WGS metagenome assembly JABUBK01 (sample SAMN07256342, study PRJNA390944) | subsurface metagenome | isolation source: Methane hydrate marine sediment | place: Pacific Ocean: Eastern North Pacific, ODP site 1244 | collected 2002
ATATGGATCATCTCCCAAAAAGTTGAAAAATAATATAAGAGACATATAATTAAGCTGTCATTCCTGCGGAAGCAGGAATCCAGGCTATCCACATATACTTTCATATAAATCAACCCATGGCGGATTTTCTTTTTCAATTATTTTTAACTTCCAAGCCCTTTTTCTGGATTCCCGCTTTCGCGGGAATGACAGCTTAATTATATGTCTCTTATATTATTTTTCAACTAATTGGGAGATGAACCATTATTGTTAACTGATAGAAATAGAGATGTAATACATATCACCTGATCTTGCCTCTGTCAACTACAGGAAGGCTTTTCATCATAAAGCCTACTAAATTGGCTCTTTGTTAAAGAAGTCAATTCTCCCTCCTTTTTTAGTGTATCGAGAGGCTTTTAGAATAAATTATAACTTTAGATGCTCAATAATCTTTTCTTCTATCGAATAATCAATATAATTAAAGCGACGATTTGCTTTTGATGTTTCTAGTCGGAGCTGATCGAGTTGCTTGACTTGAAAATGCAATATTGATATTTTGGTACTCTCACAAAAGGAAAGGTACTGTGTAATCCTCGCCAGAAAAGTGAATCAAAACAATTTATTAGAGATTTTTTTGTTTTTCTAAAGGAGAAAAAATGAGTGAAGAAAAAAAAGTCACTATCAAGAAAATTCAGGCGACTGGTCATATGAGAAAAATAATGGCTGATTATTTCTACGAATTGGACCGGGCTTCAAAGGAGGGATCTCCAAAAGTTGCCTGGTGCACGAGTGTTGGGCCGGCCGAGCTTTTGTTGAGCCTGGGTTTTCTTGTCCATTATCCCGAGAATCATGGGGCTATATTAGGATCCACTCGAACAGCCAACGATTACATACCAGTCGCAAATGCCATCGGTTATTCTCCTGATATCTGTTCTTATCTTGCCAGTGATATAGGTGCCTTTCTGAAAAAAGAGACCCCCCTTTCTCGGGCATATGAGGGAATCGAAGGAGTCCCCAAGCCTGATGTGTTGGTCTACAACACTAACCAATGCCGCGATGTTCAGGATTGGTTTTCTTGGTATTCAAGAGAGTTAAAAGTACCTGCTCTGGGAATATCCACCTACCGCAATATAGGAAAGATAACCGATTATCATCTCCAAAGTATTGTTCAACAGATGAAAGATTTAATTCCTCCTTTGGAAAAAATTTCAGGGAATAAGTTTGATATAGATAAATTTCGGAGTGTCCTGGCCCTATCTAAAGAATGTACCGAATTGTGGAAAAAAGTTCTCAAGACAAACACAGCAATCCCGGCACCGATGAGCTTTTTTGACGGCACAATACATATGGGTCCTGCAGTTGTTTTGAGAGGAAGCCCTCAGGCTGTGGAGTATTATAAAGTGCTTCTTCGTGAATTGGAAGATAGAATCGCTCATAAAGAGGGAGCTGTGGAGGGAGAAAAATACCGTCTCTACTGGGAAGGGATGCCAATTTGGGGCAAACTGAGAGCCCTTGCTGAGTTTTTTATCGGGCTGAAGACAGCTGTTATTGCCTCGACCTACTGCAACAGCTGGATTTTTGATTCTTTCGACCCAGCGGATCCCTTTATGAGCATGGCTCAGGCTTATACTGAAATCTTCATAGTCAGAGATGAGAATTATAAAGAAAATTACATCGAAGAGATTGTCCGCATGTTCAAATTAGATGGTATTTTATTCCATGATGCTAAAACCTGCCCCAACAACTCAAATAATCGCTATGGAATGCCAGAGAGACTTGAGAAGAGACTGAATATTCCCACTCTTACCATAAATGGCGATTTGAATGACTTGCGCTGTTATTCAGAAGAGCAGGCAAAAACCAACATAGAAGCATTCATCGAGCAGTTGGAGGCAAAATAAAAAAAAACTTTTTATAACTATGAATTATTTTGCAGGAATTGATGTCGGAGCTTCTACCACCAAGGCGATTATTATCGATGAAAAGAAGGAAATTCTTGGTTATTCTGTAATCAATTCAGGCGCCGATTTTAAAGCTGCTGCAGAACGCGGCTTTCAAGAATCACAAGAGAGAGCCAAAAGAAAAATATCTGGTGGATGTTTTGTGATTGCGACTGGGTATGGAAGAAGGAATGTTTCTTTCGCCCATAAGACAAAAACAGAAATCAGTTGTCATGCTAAAGGAAGCTTTCAGTATTTTCCACATGCCCATACTCTAATTGATATCGGCGGGCAAGATAGCAAGATCATAAAAGTGGATGATTCTGGAAAAAGGACAGGTTTCAAGATGAATCGGAAGTGTGCGGCAGGAACAGGTGCATTCCTCGAGGAGATAGCCCGCCGTCTTGATGTCAAGATTGACAAGCTCAACCAACTTGCAGAAAAAGCCGAAGAAAACATACAGATCGGAAGTTACTGTACAGTGTTCACAGCAACAGAAATCTTGACTAAAATAAGAGAAGGTGTGGAGGTGAGAGACCTTATAAAAGGTATTTTTGGCTCAGTGATAATAAGAGCTTTGGAGATGGATCCATTAGAAGGGAATATAGTTATGACTGGGGGAGTGGTCGCTTATAATCCATTCTTGGTCAAGATGTTTGAAGAAAAATTAGGAAAAAAGATTCTTGTGCCACCGCTTCCTCAATTAACTGGCGCTTTTGGAGCAGCCTTATATGCCTTAATAGCTGAAGAAATGCTGTCTTTAGTTGAGAAAATATAGAGCAACCAGGATTGACCTCCCCCTATCCACAAAAATGGAGGAAGGGGTCCTTATTTGTTCAATACCCTGTTGGTTGCCAGGTTAAGGGTCTGCCAGATACGGTCGATCCAATCTAGGTGTTCTGGTTTCATCAGGCAACTCCTCAGACATGTCACATTATCCTGATCCCATTGGACTCCTTCCCAGTGATCCATGAATAGAGAACTTGGAAGATTGGCCATTGCCATGTAGAGATTCTCTTCTGCAGCCGCTTCGAAGATTGCCTTAGACAAGGATGAAATCTCACTGGCACATTTTGCTTTTGGAGCCCAGACAACGATGTCAAGCTCTGGGGTCAAGGTAGCCATAAATCGCGAGTCATTTTGAAGCATTTCAAAAAGCTTGATAGCCGCCTTTCGTGACTTGCTCAAATCATTGGCAAATCTTCCGCCTGGAACAAAAGGAAGTAAGCGTTGCGTTGCCCAGAGCGCGACCGCTGATGCGCCCGGTCTTGAGCATTCTAAACTGATTTCACCGAGATGGAGTTCAGTTGAAGTGAAGTATGTATAAGGAGAGTCGTGCTTATAATATCTTCCAACAGCCGGGTCTTTGAAAAGAACACATCCGCAGCCATATGGTTGAAGTCCGTGTTTATGGGGATCAATGACTATGGAATCGACTTCACGCAGACTCTGGAAAGAGGAAAAAGCTTCTGGGTCAAGGTTATCCACCAAGATAAAAAAACCGCCGTAAGCCGCATCAGCGTGAATGCGAAAACCATGCTGGGATTGAAGTTTGAGAACCTCTGGTAGAGGATCCAATGAACCTGTTGCTGTTGTACCTATTGTGACCACAACAGTGCCGACGTCGCCTTCTTCAAGCAAAATCTTGAGGGCATCCAAATCTATACGCGCCTTGCTATCACAGGGAATAGATTCAAAAGGTAGCCTGAGTACGCCACAGATACGTGCGTGAGTGTAATGTGCCTGCTGGGAAGCAATTACTTTCTTGCCCGGCTTAAGATTGCCTGCTATCCAGAGCGCTTCCAGGTTCGCTATTGTGCCGCCGCTACAGAGGTGTCCAAGATGTGTCTTCCAACCAAACATTCTGGCCAGCTCAGCAACTGCTTCCTTTTCCAAGGCCGAACTTGCACGCCCACCGTCGAGAGCATGGTTATTGGGATTGATCCACAGAGTTAAGGCATAAGCTAGCCGGGCAATAGGATGGGGAGGTTTCATCATTTGCCCGATATACATGGCATGGGGGTAAGGATAATTATCCTGCATTCTCTCTGCAACTTCCAACAGCACTTTGCGCACATCATCCGTCTCTAAAGAAAACCTGAATTCGGGAAGCTCTTGAAAGCCTTCCTCCAGTCGTTGAAGGGCCTCTTGAAGTATGCCTAAAGTTTCTTTCTCTATAAGCATTTAAGGCTCCTACCAAAATTGTATGGCTAATCTATTCCCAAGTAATAATTAAATCCCAACTGAGTAGTCCATAAAAAGCCATATCCCGTATGTAGTATATACTTTATAGTGATAAGGTGTCCTTCAAGATATTTTTTTGAAGAGATAGGAATTATAGTCTTGTTATTCTCTTTTGGCAACATTTTTTCCAATGAGAAATCAAGGGTTGACTTTTTCTCAAATATTAATAAATCTATTTTCTGTGCAATTATTTACACAAGAATTTTTAGCCTTTAGGTAAGGATGGAGCATGGCAAAAGAAAAGATGTTATGTCCTTTTTCAAAAAAATTATGTCGAGAGTGCCCTTTGTATAAAGGAAGGCACTATTATCTCTGTTATTGTAGCAACTATCGGGGACATTTAGAGAATTCTGAAAGCCAAGCTGAACAAAGATTGGCAAAAGCTGCTATTAATAAATTTAAGAACTTTGAGATGCCACCAATACTAAAACCGAGTTCGACATGGCTGGTCCTTAATGAATTTGCAGAAAGAGTAAAGAAAGGGGGAAAGAAATGATACGGGATTTCGTTTACTCAAGAGTGAATACAGTTAAGGAGGCGCTCGATTTACTTGAGAAGCACAAGGATAAAAACAAGATCATTTGTGGCGGACAATCGTTACTTATCCTGATGCGCCAGAGATTAGTCACACCTGAGTATCTGATAGATATCAAACGGATTGAAGAACTTAATTACATCAACTTCGACCCCAAAGAGGGACTGAAGATCGGTGCTACTACCACTCACAGAACAATAGAGAAATCGTCAGCGATAAAAAAACATTTCCCTGTGTTAGTGGATATGGAAGAGAACTTGGCTTCGATTCAGACCCGCAACTGGGGCACCATCGGTGGGAACCTTGCCCATGGAGACCCAGCAGGCTGTCCGGCACCGGTGCTTATTGCACTGAATGCCACGGTAAAAATGGCCAATAAGGAGAGAGCGCGAAGTATGCCCATTGAAGAATTCACCCTTGACTATTTTGAAACAGCGCTCGAAGAAGACGAGCTCCTGCTTGAGATTCAAGTGCCTTCTATACCTTCGAAAACGGCGATAGTGTACGAGAAGTTCAATATTATCAAGAACGACATGGGGATAGTATCAGTTGCTTCTTCCATAAGCGTGGATGAAGATGGCGTCAACTGCAAAGATGCACGGATCGTCCTTGGAGGCGCTGCCTTTACCCCTTTAAGGGCTAAAGGGGCCGAGAAGATGGTCGTAGGGAAGAAACTTGATGATGATTTGCTCGATTTAGTTGGTGAAAAAGCCTCAGCAGAGGCTGACCCGGTAGATGACATTCATGCCACTTAACAAATGGAGATTTCCTTCAGAACGAAACCGGTCAGTCAACTGATGACAAACCTTAATTGATCGATAATATTATAATATATTTCAAAAAAAAAGCCAACAGAATATTCTCCCTTACCTTAATAAGTTTTAACACTCCCTTTTTATGAAATTCATCATTACAATCAAGGCATATATAACCAGTTTTATAATCTGATGATTTGAACGGCAATATGAAAAAGAATTAGACTTATTTTGCAGCACCACCCAAAATAGTAAACAATAACACAAGGATTACCGATTGAATGATCCAGCCGATCACGCAAACCCCTACAGCGCGTAATGTGCTCTTATAATCAAGAGCTTGTCTGACCGCAATCACCATTGCCACCAGCATCCAAATTGAGGCCACTAGAAAAACCACTCCTGCCAGCCAAGGGATGATACCTAATACTCTAATTAATCCGGGAGAGCTCGAAAAGCCAATAGTACGCAATAACTCACCGGGATTTGCTTCGGTCTGTGGCTCTGGAAGGAATTTCGTGCCAATAAAGTAAGTGAGATATGCCCAGATATACCACCCAATAAGGGCAATAATTGTACCTGTCAAAATCCCGCCTGGACCTCCTCTTGCAATGTTTCCTATTCCAGCAGCTATACTGGAGAGAACAACAATCCCCATTGCCTGACTCATTGCCCTAGCGTCAGCCTCAACCTCTTCATACAGATGGACATCCAGCTTAGCAGCGCGAATAATACGATCAATAAAAATAGCCATTGTTTCCTCCTAAATTTATTCAACAGTTCAAAAAATAATGTTTCCTTAAACTGATCGTCAAAATTTCAACTCGTTCATATCTGAACTCGTTCGGATATACATTCCTGTATATGAATAACTATTATTGATAAATACTCGCTCTTTTCAGTAATTTTCAATTTCCCCATTTCCCTTCTCAATATATACAAAAGTAAAACCATCTATCAATCATTAAGGTAACTCTTTCATCCCAGCCACCCTCTCCCTCGCCTCCTCTACTTCATTAATACCAGAATCAGCGTCTTTCCAGAGGTAGAGGAATTTATCGTAGTGGTCTATGGCCTTGTAGTCAGAAGCAAGATTTTCTGGAACAAGATCAATTATAAATCAGAACTTCAGGCGATGCTTTTAAGTTTTTCCCTTAAGGCCTCTGTAAACTCCTTTTCTAATTTTTTTGCCTTGGCTCTCAATATCCTATCCCCAAACATTGCCAGTTTCCCGACAATGTTCGCGTCACACCTGTAGGAAACTTCCACTTCACCGCCTTCGATCTCCTTTAAATCTATGTTTGTTCTCTGAACGAATCGTCCGGCCTTGCCAATGTCCTCTCCTTCACCTTCCATCTCCGCATGTGTCGGGGCGTCTACTTTTGTTAGGACGATTTTAAACTTGAACCGCACTGAAATCGGTCCTACTTTTTGCTTAACTATACAGTCGTAGGTTTTTTCATCGATTTGCTCTATCTTCTCTGCACCTGGTATGCAGGCACGCAAGGTTTCTGGCTTCAACATTGTGTCCCATAACTCTTGAATGGGTGCCTTTATTGTAAAGTTGCCTTCTAGTATCATAAATTCCTCCGAAATTTCCAGGTTGCCTTGGAATTCTTAATCCACTTTCTCTGCTTCTTTCTCAAGCAGCTCAGCCAGAGTTTTATAGCCCTTATTGCCTGGTTCCATGGTTTGGATAAGCAAAAGCTCAATAAAGTTAAGCCCCTTTGAATTTACCCAATCCTTATGGGCCTGATCGCCTACTCCAAACACATGCCGTGCCATATCCGTGGTGTCCGGCCAAACCTTTTCGCAGACTGGACATTTATAACCCAAGGTGCGACCTCCTTAATGTTCGTTTATCTCGCTTCTTTTGTTTATCTTGTTTGTCTCGTTTCTCTCTCTTAGTGCATCGAGTACCTTCTCCGGGGTTAGAGGAAGATTTTTAATACTGATTCCTGCAGCATGGTATATCGCATTACCCAGAGCACCTGCAGTGGGGTTAGTGAGCCCTTCCCCTGCCTCCTTGGCCCCGAATGGCCCTTCAGGTTCGTAGGTCTCTATCTCCATAACCTTTGTTTCTGGCATCTCTGTTGCCCTTAGAAGCTTATAATCAACCAAATTCGGGTTCAAAATCTTTCCATCGTCCATTGGCAGATCCTCAGTAAAACCGTACCCTGCAGCCATGGCCATGGCACCCTCAAGCTGCCCTTTAACCCCCAAGGGATTAATCACCTGCCCACAGTCATGAGCAGTCACACAATTTATAAGTTTAATTTTGCCGGTATCAGGATCAACCTCAGCTTCAACTGCCTGTACACCGAAGCTGTATGCAGGTGATATCATGCCCTTACGGTGCGGGGTATAATGTCCCCTGCCAATAATGGTTTGACCGTCCTTTGCTCTGATAGCTTCTTTAACCACGTCATAATACGAGAGCCCTCGCTCAGGACGGGCTATGAGGTGAATCCATCGATCCTTAATGTCTAAGTCATAGACAATATTCGGCCCTAATTTTGCCGCTGCAAACTCGATGATTTGGCGCTTTGCCTCGGCTGCAGCCATCTTGACAGCGTTGCCTTGCATTAATGTTTCCCGGCTTCCCCAGGCACCAAGATCTACTGGACAAGTGTCGGTGTCCCCCATGTGCAGTCGGATATCCTCAAGGCGTACACCTAACTCCTCTGCACATATCATGGACAATGTTGTATTAGAACCCTGACCCATATCCTGAGATCCAACATAAAGGTCAATCTTGCCGTCAATGTTGACTTTCACTTCAGCTGAGGAAAAGGCATAAGGTGTATTGAACCAGTTGAAGATTCCACCTGACATGAAACCATATGCAGCTATGCCTATCCCCCGATTGGGAGGAAGTTTGCCCCGTGATTTTATCCATTCATCGACCTTATTGAGACACTCGCCGAGACCACAACTCTGGATCCATGCCTGTCCAGGAACTTCATACCCAGGGTACATTCCATTCTTCCGCCTGATCTCTAAGAAGGTTCCGTATTGGTGTAAACCCGGTATCCATCGTACCGGTAACTTGGCCACACGTATGGGAAGGCCTGGAAAAATCCAGTAAGATAGAGGGCTGTTGCACCCATAGAAGTGTAGGCGCCACCTTCGGTAAACACCCGGGCCTCTTTTGCGAGAAACTTACCATCCTTCTTAACACCGGTCCTCAGGTAATAAAACATAGGAGTACGGCGTTTTGTTGCCATGAACTCTTCCTCACGCGTGAGTACGATTTTTACCGGCTTACATAGCTTCATAGACAGAAGCGCACTGCAGAACTGGGCTGAATCGAGCTCGAACTTGCTTCCAAAACCTCCGCCCGTATAACGTGAGATAACTCTCACATCGTTCTCTCTCAGCCCAAGAATCTCGGCCAGCAAAACCTTTATATAGTAATGGGATTGGGTCGACGTCCATACACTCAACTTTCCTTCAGGAGTGTAACTTGCCACTGCACAGTGTGTCTCCATACACACGTGAGCCTGGGAGGAAACTCTGAACCAGTCCTCTCGAACATAGTCTGCCTTCTTAATTCCTTCATCCACGTCACCCCACTCAATGTGACGGGTTACATTGATATTCCGCTCAGCCCCTTCATGAAGCTGAGGAGCCCCTTCTTTTATAGCCTCAAGAGGGTCGAATACGGCGCGCAAAGGTTCATACTCAACCTCAATAAAATCCAGTGCCTCTTCGGCAGCGTCTTCGTCATTCGCAGCCACTGCTGCTACTGGCTCTCCGATATAGCGAACTATTTCCCGCGCAAGGATTTCTTCATCGCAGAGCTCTTTAAAGCGCCTCCATATTCCCTGTTTTACTCCAAGGGTATCTTTGCCAGTAACAACAGCTTTTACCCCGGGTAGCTTTTCTGCTTTACTCGTATCAATATTGAGGATCCTTGCATGCGCATATGGACTTCTTAATATTTTACCGTACAGCATGTGCGGCAGCTTGACATCAAAGGTAAACGTTGCCCTGCCAGTAACCTTAACAATTCCATCGATGTTGTGAACCTGTGTGTTTATGACGTTGTACTTTTTCATCACTCCTCCTCCCTGTACTTACCTTCAGCCACTGCTGTTAATGCTCTGATAATACTGATATAACCGGTGCAACGACAGATATTGCCATGGATACTTTCTTTTATTTCCTCCTTGGATGGACTCGGATTCTCGTTTAGGTACGCTGTGGCTGACATCAGCATCCCGGAAGTACAGAAGCCACACTGAAAAGCGCCGTGATCCAGGAATGATCTTTGAAGCGGGTTGAGTTTTGCTCCATCAGCCAGCCCCTCAACAGTCGTTACCTCAGTACCGTCTGCCTGCATTGCCAAGACCGAACACGACTTAACCGCAGCTCCATTTAGCAGCACTGTACATGCACCGCAAGCACTAGTATTACAGCCTCTTTTTGTGCCTGTGAGACCCAGCTCATCTCTCAGTATCTCGACTAGCAGTCTTTTAGGTTTAACGTAAAGCTCATAGTCTTCGCCGTTTACGGTTATACACAATAATTGCTTATTCATTACCAGCGACCTCCTTATCAGGCAAAAGTCTTGGCTTGTTCCCAGGCCTTCTTTACCATCTTTTTCGTGAGGGCCTTTACTAACTGTCTTCTATATTTTTCAGTGGCATGAATGTCATCTACCGGGTCAGCCTCTGCTGAGGCTTTTTCACCAACTAAATCGAGCAAATCATCATCAAGTTTCTTCCCTACTC
>JABUBK010000450.1_pt1 | contig 10185 bp, 9 predicted proteins | sample 7332671 | NCBI WGS metagenome assembly JABUBK01 (sample SAMN07256342, study PRJNA390944) | subsurface metagenome | isolation source: Methane hydrate marine sediment | place: Pacific Ocean: Eastern North Pacific, ODP site 1244 | collected 2002
GTATAATAAGTGAAGTGTATAAAAAAGAAATGAATATCCATTATTCTATTTATATTGTTTTTGGAGTTGGTGCAGCTTTTGAATATCTTTAAGGGTTTTTTCCTCGGCTTTTTGAAGTGTTTCACGTAATGCTTCATTTTCTCCACGAAGTTGAGCACTAGATTCCATGATTTCTTCTTTTATAGAATCAAAATCATCGGTATCCATTACTCCGATCTGAGATAACATCATGGTTTTGGATTCCATTTTAACAAGTTGATCCGTTTTTTCCCGTAGCTCAGTTCGGAGGCGTTCAGTTTCCTGACCTAAATTTAAAATCCCTTCCTTCGAAGCAGTAACATATGCATTAAACTCTGCACGTACTCGCGACAATTCATTCATCATTTTACTCAATAATGCCTTTGAATTAGCAAGTTCATTTTCTAAAGCGGTATTTTTTACCGAAGTTTCTCGTAATAGAGTACGGAGTCGTTTCTCTCGATCCGCCAGTTGAGAACTGTCTTCAGTTTGTTCATCTTCTGAAGTTATGTGCTCACCCAAATGGTCCTCAATCAATGTACAGTCCCCTCAACATCTATCATTTTATTCGATAAAAGTCCATGATATATGTTTTGATACTCTTGGACAAACTTATCTTCTGAGAAATTCGATTCCACTAGCCTCCGAGCATTGAGACTGAGAACCTTATAATGTCGTGGATTCTCATACATGAATAATATAGCTTGTGCAAGCTTTGTTGGATTGCTGGGAGGGACAACAAGTCCACAACTTCGTTTACCAATCCTTACGGGTTCACCTGCACCCCCAACGTCTGTAACAACAACTGGGGTGCCACATGACATAGCTTCAATAGTTGTTAAAGGAAATCCTTCACTTATACTTGGTAAAATAAATAATCCCATTCGATTATACCATGCTATAACACTCGAAGAGTCACCTACAAACTCAAATACGTCATGTAGATTCAGGTCTGTGATTAAGTCCAAACATTCTTTATAATATGGGCGATCGGCTACCCCACCTACTACAACAAATTTCAGATCCGGTCGTTTATGTTTCACTATATTAGCTGCTTTTATCATGTTTTTAATGTCTTTAAGAGGAAAAACACGTGCAATAGTGGCTATTATATTTGTTGGTTCTTTTGGCAATTTAATTGGTTTGAAGGTATTGATGTCTACTCCATTGTATGTTAATACTATCTTGCTATCTGGAATCCCTAGGTTTTGTACCAACCAGTTCCGGTTTGCTTTGCAAACCACTGTGATTTTATCTGCTAGTTCATATACCATTTGATTAAGTCGCATGCTTATTCGAGCTAGACTAAGCCTTTCATGAGTTGGTGCCTCATCCCATTGTGCAATAGCGATTCCTCGTTCTCTCAGAGCCAAACCATGTTCTGTAAGAAGTAATGGTTTGTTATTACGTTGTGCGCCCATTAACCCAAGAAGTCCGGCCCACCCTGAGTTTGTAGCATGATATATGTCTCCTTTTGGGATTTTTTTGGCTAATAAGCTTAGATGTAACGCATGAGTATTCTTCCAATATACTAACCACTTATAGAAGGGCAAATCGGGATCAATTTCTTTATATCTCTCTTCTAAATATTTAAGTCCGGTTCGATGTCGCCAAAATGCTACAGGATTATCTTGTAGTTGTGGAAATAAATCCTTAGAGATCATGAGAGCGGCCATAGTATCTGCATTGAAGTAACTTTCATGGAGTTCTCTATTTTGTTGAATCAGTCTCTCTATATCCTTATTATTACCGGAGTTCTGGGTATCCTGGTATATATCTAAATCACCTATTCTGACTGTCTCCACACCAATCACATTTGGAGGCAGAACAAATCTTTCTGTCACTTTTGTAGGCGGTACAATAGCAACTATTTTGAATTCATACTGTGGTAGTCTTGTTAATAAAACGTGACACCACCGCGAGACTCCACCACCAAAGTGGGGATATGTACCTTCATTTATCAAAATGATACGCTGGGACACAATGACAACCACCTATGATACTCAGTACACTCTATTCAATTGCTGCATAACATTTAACAAATTGTGAAGGCAACTCTTTCAATATAAATAGAATAATGGATATTCATTTCTTTTTTATACACTTCACTTATTATACTTAAAGGGGTCGAAATCAATTCTTTCTCTGAACATTAGATGCTTCTATCTTCTGTAAGTTTGGTATTCGATTACTTTGAAGTAATGTCTTATTGCACATACCAGCAGTCTTGACATGATGTGACTATAAATCGTTAAATCACTATTATGCTAACATTGCACGTGATATAACAAGTCTCTGTATCTCAGAGGTCCCTTCATATATTTCTGTAATTTTAGCGTCCCGAAAATAACGTTCAACTGGTTGATCTGTCATATACCCGATTCCGCCATGTATTTGAATTGCTTTTGTTGTTACCCACATTGCTGTTTCTGATGCAAAAAGTTTAGCCATCGCTGCTTCTTTACTGAAACGTGGTGGACGTTTTACTCCCTTTTCTTGGGCTTCTAAACTCTGATCTGCTAAATAGGCAGCCTGATGCGTTAAGAGGCGAGCTGCTTCAATTCGTGTCCCCATGTCTGCTATCTGAAACGCGATCCCCTGAAAACTAGCTATCGGTTTCCCAAATTGCTCACGTTTTTTTGCATGTACTATTGATGCTTCCATCGCTGCTTGAGCTAATCCTACCGCTTGAGCTGCTATACCAATACGACCAAAATCTAAGACACTTAAGGCTATCTTAAAACCCTGTCCTTCCTCTCCCAACAAGTTATCTTGTGGTATCCGGCATTCTGTAAAAGTCACTTCATTATTATCAGCCGCTCTAAGGCCCATTTTGTCAAATGTTTTTGTTACTTCCCAACCTGGAGTTTTTTCATTAACGAGAAACGCACTGATCCCCCGAAGTCCCTTGCTTTTGTCTGTCATTGCCATTACAACTAAAAAACCCGCTTGAGTTGCACTTGTTATATATTGTTTAACTCCATTGATTACATATTCCGTTCCATCTAAGCGGGCTGTTGTTTCAATGGCTGATGGATCCGATCCTGCATTTGCTTCAGTCAATGCAAAAGCACCGAGGGCTCCATTCCCTGCTTTTGTAAGATATTCATCTTTTTGGGTGGTGTTTCCATACAAGATTAGGGGACGAACGGCCACCGAATTCTGGATTGCCATGATCCCTCCAATTGAGGCACTAGCTCGAGATACCTCTTCTATGGCTAATGCAATACATATGGTATCCACTCCTCCCCCACCAAATTCTTTAGGGACTACTAAACTAAGAAATCCTTCTTTTGCCATTGTTTTCATTATTTCTGTAGGAAATATCCCTTTTTTTTCGATAGCATCAGAAATAGGATCTAACTCACTCCTCACAAAATTCCTAACCTCTGTTCTATATTTTACTTGATCCTGTGTTAATCCAAACCCCATCAATATTACCTCGACTTATTTCTTCAAATCAACGGTTTTAATTTGTACAGTCATGATATAAGATCTGAGTGTTATTCCTAAATGATCCATGTGTTTGTATTAGTTTCTAGAAGATTAACGTAGTCAAGCAAAATAAATGTATTCAGCTTAAATAACGTTCCAAAAAAATATAATTAACTAACATTTAGATTACGAAGGATTTTGTGATTGGGCAATTGATATAAATATCATTTACAAGTTATTTCCATTAGATGAATGAAACAGAGTGTTCTTGATCCTGATCAATTCATCTAACTATAATAACTTGTTATTTATTTGTCAATTGGATATTATAATTGACCTCATGTATTCCAAAAAGATTGCTTGACTGATATATTTGACCAATAAAACGTATATCTAGAATTTATTGTGCATTTACAATGGTATATCACTAAACACCATTGATATACAGATTAAATCATTATAGACACTTCATATCGGGAATTAGTTTATCGTGAGGGCAGTTAAGGTTCTACACCTTCAACTGTAATGACATGATGTCCAGTGGCCCCGTTCGGATACGCTGAATATTTTACATCTATTTGAGGGGTTCCCGATGCATTTTCCGCCTTAACCATTATTTTATGTTCACCTTTTATTAGAGGGATCCATTCAAGTGACCAGAGTGTCCATGTATCTTCTGAAAGCGGCTCTTTTATCTTCGCTACTTCCCAAGTCGAGCCTCCATCCACACTTACCTCGACTTTTGAAACGCCTTTGCCTCCTGTAAAAGCGTATCCTGATATTAAAACTGGCTCTCCAATAATTACTTTTGTAACTTGAGATTGGAACTTGATAAAACGTCTTCTCACTTGGCTATTTCCTGGATTAACAATTATTGACTGGGCTCGGTATTCTGCGGTATTACTCCATCCGCCCCTCTGCCAATATCCCTTGTATTGGGCATTAACTAATTCTATTCGAGTAATCCATTTAGGATTCATCATTCCATATATGCCTGGGGTAATTGCTCGAATTGGATAACCATGATCATCTGGTAAACGAACTCCATTCATCTCGTACGCTAAGATTACATCGTTATGAGGTCCTCGATCTAATGGAATTCCAACATCGTATCCATCATGGCAGCGAAATATAATGAAAACAGCTTCTGGGTTTATTTGGGCTTGATCAAGGACGGTTTTTAAGAGGACACCTTTCCATAATGCAGTACTGATTGAACTCCCACCCAATGAATTACTAATACACTCAAGAGTGGAATATTTTTCAATAACAGGCATTGAAGTTAATTCTTCATATGAAAGTTCTAAATCATTGTTTACAAGCCCAGTTACTTCAAGTCTCCATTGATTAATATCAATATTAGAAGGGAGGACATTGATATCAACTTTAAAGAATAATTCATTGGGTGTCACTTCTGATTCAAATATGGAACCGGATATATTTTTGGGGATCTCTGGTTGAGAATCACGTCGTTTGAATAAGCGACTTAATCCATAGTATGTATACAGAGTAATTGCACTTATAATGCCTATTCGAATAAATTTACGGCGGTTTAATGATATACGTTTAGAAACTTTTGCAGTTTTTGCTATAAATGAATCACGTAACGTTGTTCTTTCGGATAAAAAGGATAATGTAAATCCATATATAATATTTGGCAGGATTAAACTATATGCTAGAAGTATGTTTGAGATCGGTTGTGTTATTAGTCTAGTTATCAAGAGGAATATGATTGCTATAGGCAAAAATGAGGCATATCCAATAATTGAATACTGAATAGCTTTGATATAATAGCCTTCTCTTAAATTATATTTAGATAAAACCTGTCCAATGATTCCATAAACAATTAGGCAAAAGATAATTGCACCAACAAATGTTAAATATTTGGCAAACACCCCAAGGGTCCCTACTGCTACGGCCTCGATACTTCCCGGTATTACGGAGAAAAATGTTTGAGTAGCTATTTCTGGGACAAACCCTCCTCCGATAAATAACCGGATTGAAAAAGAAGTGATAAGTGCAAGAATACCCGCTACGATTCCTTGCATTATCGCATTACGATTAATCATTGACTGATCAATCTCTTTGATTCTAATTAAATTTCAGTTATAGCTATAATTTTTTTAATAAAAAATGCCACAGTTGATAAGGCTTAAGAATTATAATAATTGCTTTTCAGTTGATTACTCTTTTTTTAACTTCTCTAGTAAATATTATCATTATACAATGGGGTTCTCCCCTCATCACTTCATATCTCGCTTTTCAATTAATTTTACAATATCTTGTATCTCCTTCTCAATGTCTTGATCTAAAGGTTCTGGGGAATATTCATTCAGGAGTTGTTTTATTCGCTCTCGAGCAACCTTTCGCACACTCATTGAGCCTTTCCTTCTCCATCCTTCCCAAAGTTCTCTGTTAAACACACTTGGATAATAATGTGATTTGAAATGCGTTCTTGTATGCTCGGAGTATAAAAAATTGCCTCCTTTTGATTTTACTACATCATCAATAACGTCTGTAGCCATTGTGGTATCGGAGATTTCAATTCCACCTATTAATTTCTTCACAAGTCCTAGACAATCATGGTCAATCATTGCTTTTTCATACGATACGGCAGGTACTGCTGGTTCTATGGCACCGATTACGTTATATATGAATGTATGACCTGCCATCGCTGCACACAATAAACTAAGTGCACTTTCAATTCCACTCTGCGCATCTGGAATTACTGCGTCAGTTGTTCCTCCCGTTCCCCTACTTGGTATATTATATGACCTTGCGATCTGTGCAGTACCGATATTTAGTAACCCCGTTTCGGCTGATCCTAAGCATAAAACACCCGTATTCATATCCACTATTCCAGAAATCGTTCCCATGATTAATGGAGGGCGATATTCTGCTTGTGCTGCCATTTGTGCTATGACTGCTCCTCCAAGAAACTCCGCTGTTTGTTGAACTAGTATTCCGGCTAATGTTGCTGGACCACTAACTCCTCCCATTACCTCTGATCCAAAGAGAATTGGCAGGCCATGTTCCGCGTAAACGATAGCATTATCTGTTAATTCTTTACTATATGTTAGTGGACTGGTTGGATTATGCCAATACCATGTCATTGGTTTTTTTCTCAATTCCTGTATTCCTGCGCCTAAAACAGCTGATTGGAGGCGAATGGAATCTTTTACACCTGCTCGGAAACTTTCCGGACCTGGTTTTTCTGTATTTTGTAGTCGAATTAAAAACCGACGTGCCATCGCTACGGTTTCTGGTACTCCCATATCCTCAACAGTTCCTTTAACTCCACCAGAGGGACAGTGGACATGTTCTAAGGCATCTCCAAGACGGAAAAAATTCGCTACATCATCATATGTTCCTTGCCTTCGTACTCCATCTAAATCATGAATAAATGGTGGAGAACCCGCCATACCAAAATGAACACGTCCTTGTTCAAATTGATATGTTATATTTCCTCTCCATGAAAGTGTAAATCTGGATGGTGTTTTTCGTATAGCTTCCTCCACTAATGCATGAGGGAGTTTTGCATGATTTTCTTTAAAATTGACTTCAGCACCCGATGCATCCAGAACCTGTAATGCCCGTTCGGATTGGATTGTTATCCCTGTATTGTATAGAACCTCTAAACTTGCATAATGAATCTCTTTTATCTCATCTCTACTTAATAATTCTAACCGGCCTCCCCTTATTTCTGGGCTTCGCATGGTTCTAACAACCTCCAATTGTTTGCGTTTAGATTGATGATGTTGATAAATATTTACCTAATAATTCAAATAAGTTATACTATCCGATTAGGGTAATTAACGGGACTCAAATGTGATTACAAAGGAGTTTATAAGTGTCAACTCGAATAAAATATCATTATGTGAGTGGTTGATTATTCATATGTCAACATTGACTTATTTTCATCAGATCAACATATTATTATTTCTTGAGAACGAATGATTTATGGATGATAATATGTCAAAACCGGACTATTCTGAGGATCATAAACAACATCTATGTTACTTAGTTGCAAGATGTGGAATACTCATGGAAGAGAACCTAACAACTATTAAGAAGCTTGTTTCTGAAGCAAATTATATCTGTACTACTTGTGGACGGGCAGCAAAAGCTGCAGAAAGCCTATGTTATCCTATGAAACTCTAATATCATATTTGAGGTGTTAAACATTGTCAGACAAACCTCTTGATTCTCATCATCATCCCGATCATACAAACCATCTCTGTTTCATGGTCGCTCGAAAAGGGCTTTTAACCAAGATTGACGTTCCCAAAGTTAAGGAATTAGTCTCTCCAGCAAATTATGTTTGTTTGGACTGTGGTCGGGTTGCAGCAAAAACCAATAACCTATGTAATCCCCAGCCGCTTAAATAATCACAGACAATCTGCAACTATAGAATTAATTGGAGATAATCGATCATGAGTGTTCAAAAAGCAATCATTGAGCGGAGGAGTGTTAGAAGTTTCTCTACGAAACAAATTTCTGATGAATTAATTATGCAAGTTCTAGAAGCAGGGAGATGGGCGCCTAGCGCGGATAACAAACAGCCATGGGAGTTTATTGTAGTAAAAAACCCCCAAATTCGAAAAAAGCTATCTAATATCTCATTTTGGGGACGATTTTTGGCTCAAGCACCAGTGGCGATTGCTGTAATCACGAATCCTATGACGTCACATACTCATATTATTGATGGTACATGTGCAACACAGAATATGATGCTAACCGCATTTGAACTTGGTCTAGGTACCTGTTGGATTGCCGACCTTAACAATGATGAGACGAAACAAATCTTAAATGTCCCTAAAGACTTATATGTCATTACCGTGACCCCATTGGGATTTCCCGATGCTGTTCCATCAAAATCTAAGCGAATGGAGTTGCGAGACCTAATCCATAGAGACCATTATGATTCATAAATTTGTTGTTTCACGTTTTCTTTCTACCATCTTCTATTTATTATCATTTATTAGTTCTCTGTCGGTTAAATTATGACTCCGATCAGGTAAGCTATACTCCCTGTTTGCATAGTTACAATAATACGTTTTTTTAGTCTATTCACATTCTTTAGCGACTGGTCTGTCAGTAACGATTTTGAGATGAGCGCATAGGATATTATTGGGATTGTAATTAATATAAGGAAAAGATCATCCCGAAATAGTCGTGTATCTATCTCAACAAGGTAGGGTATAGGATCTAATATCATAATTACTACATACAGAATAATTACTAATTGTGCTGCTATTTTCGTACCCCATCTGGTTGCAAAAGTTTCGATACATCCGCTTTTATCCCCGATCACATCTCCAATATCAAGCATGATTTCCAGTGCGAATCCTACGATAAAACCCATTATTGCAAAATATATAATCAATGGTTCTATATATTCATCAGAAACGATGGATCCAAGAATAATTGTCACAAAATATCCGTAAGCCACGAGTATGTTTTTGAAAACAAAGAATTTCTTTAACCACATGTTGTATACGAAAAACAGGGGCAAACTACTGTAAATAAGTACCTTAGCTGGGATATTCAGGAATAGTGTGAGTAAAAGGGTCATTGAAAGGAATATGATCCCGGTTCTAAGCGCCGTTTTCCGAGTAAGCCCCCCTAATACTAATGGCCGGTCGTTTCTTTTATTTTTTTTATCCACTTCAAAATCAAAATAATCGTTTAAAGAATACAAGCCTACGGCGGCAAAGAAGACAATTAAGAATGTTATCAAGTATTCAGATTGAATCCCCGTTAAATCACCTGCTATCCAACCTGCTAAAAGTACTCCACAAGCTGAATATATTGAATAGTCAAATCTAATGAGTTTTAAAAACGATCGAACTTCATTAGTGACCAAGATTCTCTAAACTCCATGGATATTTCAACTATAAAATAAAATCCAATTTTACTAGATTGAATCTATAAAATAGTTAGAAATATCTCTATCTGTTGGATATCAGTTCATTTCAGATAGTTTATTGAGTGGGAGCGATTGTAGTCATATCAACTAGTCTGAAATCACCACTGCGAACTAAATCATTCATCACATTAATTGCCCATGGACCTGATATTTTTAATTTCTGTTCAAGATCCATAATCGTAATTTGAGGGAGACTTTTGAAGAACTTCCGAGTCATTAATGAGAGATGACCTGAGATTGATTCAGTATTTTCTTGTAACCAATCAAATACAACTTCTGCTACTCGTGAATCGATACGTAAGGCGTCACGGATTTCAGCTACTCGAAATCCTTCGGGGGGAGGTAAGAGTCCTTTTCTAGTTTGCTTTTCAATATATTGCATAGCAAGGTCTCTAACATTTTCTATTGACCTAATAAGGGAGAAGGTTTCTAAATCCAATTGGAGATAGACTAATGGATCAACTACATACCAGTGTTTGACTTCTCGTCCAACGGTATCTAATCTAACATATTTGAAACGAATAAGATCCGCTCCCGCGAGAAGTGCTAGATGGTGTAATACAGTTGGAACTGTAATACTAACTGCTTGCGAAATTTGGCTGGCAGTTAAACCTTTACTGCCACCTTGAAGAATAACTTGGATAATTTCAAGTCGTTTTTCATCACTTAAGGCTTCCATTGCCAATTTTGCCCTCAAGGGCTCATTTTTACCAATTTCATTTACCATTATTAACCACCTGTCAAATTCGGCCTAAACTGCTGCAATAATTGTAAAGTCAAAGCTATTGATTTGGGACACACAA
>JABUBK010000451.1_pt1 | contig 10184 bp, 5 predicted proteins | sample 7332671 | NCBI WGS metagenome assembly JABUBK01 (sample SAMN07256342, study PRJNA390944) | subsurface metagenome | isolation source: Methane hydrate marine sediment | place: Pacific Ocean: Eastern North Pacific, ODP site 1244 | collected 2002
GAGGCTATCCTGAAATACCGGTATGGACCCGATGGTGCTCCGGGGGTTAGGGGGAAAGACGATGATAAAGATCGAGAAGCTCTTGAATCCGATGGAATAGATAATGATGCCGATGGGGCTATTGATGAACCAGGAGAGGGGGTGGATGAACCAGACGAATTTCGTCCAGACTCCCCCTATGGCGACGATAACCCCTTCGAAACAGTGGAGGAGATAAGACTTGTGCCTGGGGTAGGAGAAAAGACTTTTAACCGGATAAGGGATTACATTACCATTTACTCCTACGATAAAAATGTAAACAAAAAGGGAATCCTCAGAACAAATATTAACACCGCATCTCCCGATGAGATCTCTCGAGCTCTCCAGCGAGGAGGCTTGGCCCCGGATAGAGCCCATCAGCTAGCCGTGAATATAGTTGATTTTCGAGATCCGGACTCCCATCCCACCGAATACCAGGGCAGGTATGGTATAGAAAAGACTCCTTATATCAATGAGGTTATGCCCTTCTTTACTTCATCGGTTAGTGCGGCTCTAGAGGGACTCATAAAGGGAGGAGTAAGGTATCTGGTGGAGAAAGTAGAAGAGAAGGTAACTGAAAAAATGCATCAGAAGGTAAAAGTGAATCCAGAGGTTGCAGTAAAGGAAACGAAAAAAGCCATTTCAGAAAAGGAGCCGGCACTTGAAAAAGTAGTCGAAGCAATAATAAAGGAATACCAAGAAGAGAATAAGAATGAGTCAAAAAAAACAGGCTTCTTTACCCTATTGGGAGAAGGAGTAGCAGAGGCGGAGGAGGGGAAAAAAGTAAAAATAACATTTGAAGTGGAGTGGATAGAACTTTTTAATCCCTATGATATCCCTTGCAGGGTAGATGGATGGTTTATAAAAACCTCTCTTGGGAAAAGAATGATATGGGGAACAGTTCCCTCATGGTCCTACAAGCTCATCTTAAACATAGTTATAAGAACCCCTACAGGGACCATAGGTAAACCGCTGCTGAATAACTACGCCGATACGGTGGTTTTGAAAAACAAAAGGGGGAATGTGGTGGATAAGGTATCCTACCGCAACTACAATGCCCCCTGGAATGCCTTTGAGAAGAATGATCCCCGGGCGAGAAAATTTGCCAGTTCTCTGCCTGGAGGAAGTCCCGGCTTTCGTAACTGGTTCTGGCTACCTATGGTGGGAGAAGGAAAGGACAAAGAGGACTACAGCAGTTTCGTGGTGGAGAACAGATTCTTTGCTAACATAGGGGAAGTGGGGTATATCCATGCGGGAGGCGAGTGGAGAACCGTTAAAATTCAACAGGGAGGAGATTGGCGGATTTTAGATGAGATAACCGTGGCTGATCCTCCTGAGGAGCCGGTAAGAGGAAGAATAAATCTTAACACCGCCCCCAGAGAAGTACTCCAGAGTCTACCTGGTTTAGACTCGTTGCTCGCCAAGTCCATCATTAGATACTGTGACAGCAAGAGGGGTCCCCTCAATGAAATTGGAGAGATAATGGAAGTCCCCCTCATGGAAAGATGGGGATTTAATACAATAGACGACGATAAAGATGGTTATGTAGATGAGGACGATGAAAGGGAGGCTATTTTTCGAGGCCTTTCTAACCTTATCAGTGTCAGGTCCAACTGTTTTACCATCATCTCCTTGGGTGAGGTGGTAGGAAACGAAAAGGTGAGGGCAAAGAAAAAGATAAAAGTGGTGGTGGACAGAGGAGACTCCCCCTTAAAGGTTAAGTACTATCGAGAACTTTCGGACTAGCCTTCGATTTCTCCAGGGTTTCTTTTAAAGCCACTATAGCTACTTCCAGTTGATCACTGTCGGGCTCCCGGGTGGTGAGTTTCTGCAGCCAAAGGCCTGGCTTAATCAAGAGCTGAACGAATCTACTGCTAGAGCGGGAGGAGGCCTTTATTATTTCATAAGAGATGCCGCCAATCAATGGAATAAAGAGAAATCTCATTAAGCGCTCGGCTATGGTGGTTGGCCTTCCCAGGAAAATAAAAATACCCATACTCACTATCATCACAACGATAAGGAAACTGGTACCGCATCTGGCATGAAGAGTGGTATGTTTTTTGGCGTTGTTTACGGTGAGCTCTTCCCCCACCTCAAAGGTAGCGATACTTTTGTGTTCCGCTCCATGATACTCAAATATTCTTCTGGTTTCTTTCCACAGGCCAATGGCCCAAACATAAATCAAAAAAATGCCTATTCTCACCATTCCATCCACCAGATTAAAAAGTATCCCCCCTCTAACACCGATAAAATCGGTGATAATTAAGGGAAGATAAAAAAACAGCCCTATACCAAGAAGAAGACCCAAAACCACCATCAGGATGAGCCAGAGGGGACCAAACGCCTTGCTCTTCGATTCTATTTCATGTTCAGCTTGGCTGGTGGCTTCCATCACCTTCTCCTCCATGGCCTGATCTGCGGAGAAGGTTAAGGCTTTTATGCCCAGATACAAAGATTCCACCAGAACTATAGCTCCCCTGAGAATAGGAATATTTAACCACCTGTTTCTTTTGGTGATAGCAATATAGGGATCCTTTCTTACCAGAATGCCCCCATCCGGCTTTCTCAGGGCAATGGTAAAAAACTTGGGAGAACGCATCATCACCCCTTCGATAACTGCCTGCCCTCCAATGGTGAGATCTTCTTTAGTCATATCCACCTGCTCCATATGTAACTCTGCTGTCTCTTTGAGGTTGTTTAAGCAAGATATTTGAGGGGGAAAACATCCCCCCTTTTTTCGGCCCACACCTCTTAGCAATCCAAAGAAATTTGTGAAACTCCGATACTGGGATCCTATATATTAGCGGAACATTATTTTTCAGTCCAATCATATCATAATTTATGCTTAAGAACAAGTAGGTGAGATGGTATATTAAGTAGGTAGAGGAATGCTCAGGTCAGATTCCGGGAAAAGCTCTTGCTATTTGTTGGAAATCTCTGCCAGGCAGTTACTTCAACCTTTAAGGGCATGAGGTGCTTTTTCAGTATTCTCACAGCTCTCTCGGGATCGAGTCGGCCATAAAGGCCTCCTACCGTGGAAACAATATAGTGAGCATCTAAGAAAAGTTTTCCATTGGGACGCATATTAGTGTATTCCTCAGCATTGAACAGGGCTCCGCTGGCAATCAGACGGAGGTCTTCAAATTGCCATGGTTTATTATCCCTAACTCTGCCATATATAGCTCCCCCAATCAAAAGCAAGCTTGTATTTTGGTCTAAGAAGTTTACTCCATATTGTAAGAAATATACATCGGTTTCTCTGACATAACCCACGTTGTTCAAAGTAGTAACCCTCATTACTTCTTTGGTTAAGAAGGCACGAACCCAGCTCTCTTCTCTAGTTAATGGTAAGCGGTGAGGATTACTATGTATCCACTGGAGATAATCATCTAAATTGGTCTGCCATTGGGTATCCTGTTTAATCAAAAATTGACTGAAGGGATCATTTGCTGAAATGCAGCAGTCAGGAAAATTTTGATTGAACAACTTGTTTAACTCCTGCTGGATTGACCCATTCTGGTATCTTTTCAATTCCTTCAGGTTCTCAGCATTATAGGCGAGACCATACTTTCCTTCCACTCTACGGTAAGCCAGAGGTACATTGGGGGTTTTCAAAATGGTCCGTTTTTGTCTCTTTTGGACGTCATCCCAAGGATAGATATAGAGAGGGTTACCAGGCACATTAGAGTAAAAATCGGTAGTCGCTCCTCCTACATCAAGAGCAACGATGGGACCTACACCTTTTTCCTTACCATATCCTCGTGCCAAAAGATTAACTCCTAAAAAAGCAGCTCGAGGAGTGGGAATAAATTTAGCGCTCATATACTCCTCTGCCACATCGAATCCTTTGCCCCGAATGACTACCGTCTGGAATAACTCTCTGATGGTTTCGTTTACGGTCTCAATTTCAAAGGTATTGACTTCAGGCATAATATTCCCCACAACGCATATATCAATTCCTTGCTCTTTAAGAATACTAACGATATCATCAACAATATCCTGGTTGCCTGCATAGATAACAGGGACACCATACTTGGTGTGCTTCACATATTTAGCAGTTTCAGCTAATACCCTGGCATTATGAATCTGGGTTTTTATATCTCCGCCCTCATCAGTTCCTCCAGCAAGAAGAATAATCTCAGGTTCATCTTCCTCATAAATCCTCTTTCCCTGCTGGTAGGTTAACATACCGCAATAGCCATTGATTAATTTTGCGCCTGCAGTCAGAGCGGCTGTCTCTGCGGCGAAGCCGCTATCTTCCTTGGTCAAAGCTACCGTCACCATCTTCAAACCACCTTTGGCACTAGAGCAAGGTAACCTTACATCGTACTTAGCCACAGCTTCTTCCAAAGGCTTCCAACTTCCTGACTCCTCCACTCTCTTAAGCACTCCCAAACCGTTAGCCAGGCTGATACGGATGTCTTCAACAATGGTGGGGACAAATCTTAGCTTAATCTGTTCTGATTGGGTATTGAAAGTAACCACCTTTGTGAATGTGCTTCCAAAATCGACTACCAGTACATTCGAATTATCTAAGTCCCTGATTCCAACCTCTTGGCGGAAAGCCTCAACCTTCGCATCATCAATCTTCTCTTCAACTTCAGAAATGTAAGATTTCTCGTCAGCAAAGCTTATCTCTTTATGAAAATACCATGGATATTTTTGGCCGATGCGGTCTACCCTTTCGAATTCATCCTTCACTTTCTTTCCATCGAACACACTAATACGACAGGCACCATCCACTACCTCTGTCTTGCATTTACCAGCCATCTCATATCGTTTATCGATAACGGTAACCTGCGGAGCTTGAAAGAGACCAATTTGCAAAGCTAAATCCAGAGTATCGGGACTAATCATTCCACATTCAGCAATAGGATAATTTTTCTCATCTATGAAATCGAGAAGCATGGTTACATAGTTTTTATTACGATCTTGCGAATCTTTACGTTTAACCGCCTCCTTTTTAGAAACGGCATACTCAGAGAAATTATCCCAGGTTACCCGCCCTTCATAACCACCAATAAGAGCAAGATGAAAAATGTTATACATTGCTCCTCTTTTCAGTTCATTCTTGCGGGCAATAACTCTGGGGTTATTCCAGATATCAGGCCTTGGGCCCTGTTGATACTCCTGGAACACCTGCTTTGCGATCTCACTGGTCTCGATAATATCACTGGGCTTTGCTTCATGGTGCGCCTCAGAGAAACTAACGATATGAACTATATCTGGTTCCATAAACATCTGCCAATAGGTGGTCATGGCATGATGTCCCTTGGCCTTATTGAGATTGGGAGGATAACTGGAGAGACCTCCTCGAGTTTCCTTGATAATGTGGAAATCAAAGTGTTCTGTAAGAGGTGCGATAAGCTCATAAGCTGCCTGCATCTTCGCCAGATCATAGAGGGGATGAATCTCCGGAGGTAGACCAAACATTAGTTGCATAATATAATGTTTAATGCCCATTTTAAGTGCAAGTACCCCGCATAGAACATGGTCTGCAACATACATATCATCTGAGCAGCGGCGAAGTTGCCACTGATGAGGATCGTTAATCTCTAAAGGTTTGCCGATGGAGGCCCACCACCTCATCACCTTGAAATGTTCCTCAAAACCATCCAGGATAGAAAGTGGCCCCCGACCATCCAATCGATTATAAAAGAAGATGGGTACTGCTGGAAAAGCCATATGGAGAGTTTCCTCAAAAATCTTAGCCAGCTCATTAAGCTCATCGGTGCCGGAATAAATCCTGGACATGGGGTAATTACCACGCCTGGTGGCTTTCTTCAATTCAATAAGGTCTTTCTTACTGCTAATAGGTGCCCCTCCCTGTCCTCGAGAATATTTCTTAGGGTCTTCTTCCCCCCCGAACAAACTTGGCTAAAAAAGCCTGAGAAGCCTGGTCAGGAGCTAAAGAGACAATTTCCACAGCACCTTCTTCGCTCAACTTCTTAACGCCTTCAACCGTGGGTTCGATACTATCAGAAGCAACTCCAATATGGGCACGAATGATAGGACGGTCCTCTATTTCTCTTACCTGCTTTATCCGTTGCAAAAGTTCATCTGACCATTTAGTCTCCTCTAGTTTTTTTATCCATGGTTTCTTTTGGGCAAACTGCTCCAGCTCTTCCATGGTAACATAGTCGTCCACTATTATCTCAAAGAAATTATGAAATTTTTCTTTATCTTTATTTTCTCTGGCTATTTTCTCTAAATCAAAATGACGATCTTCAGGGGGAGAAAATTTATCCGCCAAGATAGGTTTGCCCGTCACAGCCCGAATCAGGTTGGCTGCTGGACGAGTAGCTCCAAAACACCAACGAATCCCACTCGATTTGGGCTCCAGACCATATTTATATGCTTTCTCTATTATCTCTGAGATAAGCTCATTCACATGGAGGTCTCCCAGTCGATAAGAGATGGCTACCACCTCAGGATTTGATTCCCGAACCTTGTTAATCAGCTCGTCTACAGTAACTGCCGGACCCAACTTTACAGCCACATATTCTAACCCCAAATCCTCAAGCCACTCCGCAAACCTCTCCGTTCCTAAAGTATGAACACAAGGCTCGATAGAGCCGCTAAGTATTCTCCTCTTTTTAAATTTCTTCTCTTCCCCCAACTTTATCTCCTCCCTTTATGTTTTAATATGGATGATCTTTGGTAACCATCTCTGTGATTGCCTTCAGGCTCTTCAGCCCGAAATTCTGGGGAATCCTGGTCTTTACTAAATCTTTGCCCTTTAGTTTTCCATTTATCAGGTATTGTACACCCACCCATTTGCTGGCTCTCTGTATTACCTCATCTATTGTGGGCGTAGGTACATCTGCCAACTCAGCAATAGCTTTGCTTACCAGGAGCCCGTAAGGAATATCTTCGGTTAAGTATCGTGATTTTACGTCAATCTGATACAACCCATCAACGGGTTTTACCGGCACTCTCAAGGTCTGGTAGCTGAGGTTAGTGCGAAACATTTTGGATAAAGTTGACTTATCCTTTATATCCTCTGCATAAGATTCTACCATCCATTGGGAGGTGGAGATAACCCCTTCAAGCTTAAGGCTAGAATTATCCTCAATAATTTTCTTTACCTTTAAGATCTCCTGGCTCATAGCCTCCAAAAGACCAGCGCTGTTCTCATCAACACTCCGGTAAAAAAGGGGAACTTCATCTCTACGATAGAACCGGCTTAATTTATCTGAGAAAGCACCGTACATAATTCCCGGATGAATGATCTGACCCTGATTGTTCAAAGTAAGTTCTAACATATTGTTATAGGGTAAAAATTCCAGTTTTAAGAATTTATTAAAAGCCATTGAGATGCTATCAACGTGATGGCAAGGAAGAGAAGCTACTCCCACCCTCTTTTTCTGCCCGTATATCTCTACGCATTTTGCATATTCTTTTATTCGACAAGCCCAGGGCAAAGTCTGGAAACCTGCAATCACAACTTCTTCTTTTTTGTGTTGGCGGAGGATCTCAACTGCCTGAAACTCAAAACCACCTCGGGCTGGCAAGGCGGCCAGGACAGTTCCAGACCGAAGGTAGGGAGCCAAAACATTTAGTATATCTTCATGAGTAAAGGCGGGTACCACTAAAATTATTAAGTCTGCTGCTGCTTCCTTTGGATTTGAGGTAATGTGTAATCTGTTCATAGTGACCGAAAACTCTTTATCCTTGAAGATAAGCCTGAAAGGAATTCTTCTATTCTTAACTGCCTCAAAGTGCTGGAATTCTTGCTCCAGAGGTAAGTACAAAGTCAACTGGCACCCGCAATTCTCTGCCAGGAGAGCCATAAGTGCATGCGCTCCATTGCCTCCTCCGCATATGGTTATCCTCTTCCAGTCCTTACTGTAGTTATTATTCTTCACAAAATTAACCATCGTTTCTACCTACCCTCTCTACCATCTCTAAACCTTTTTTAATCATCTCAGTCAGTAGATCCACAATAGCCATATGAATTTTTTTGGGTAAACCATCTACACTCTCTCCCACATAGCCGCTAATCCCATCTATCAATCCTGCATCAGCACATCCCTGAATAACTCTACATTCAATCTCTCCATTATGGAATACTTCCGGGCTTCCTAATAATATGGCTAGAGACGCTACTATCCCGTAAGCTCCCCAATTTGATACGGTAGCCGTGACCAGAAAATCGGTCTTAGTTACTGAAACAATACCTTCTCCACATGGACAATGGCATTTATTTCCAAAAGGCAACAATGGGCGAATTTTTTCCCTGATTATGCCCATTCCTATTTCATTACCTCCATCACCAATTCCAATGGTTATTATCCCTGACCTGTTAGCCTCTCGCACTAAGAGATCTATCTTAGCAATATATTTGGTCTTCTCCTCCCCCCGGATACTATGGATGTATCCCTGGCTATTCATCCCTGCCTTCTCAATGCATATCACTGCTGAAGGCTTATATTTTTGAATCAGCTCTGAGGAAGTCCTGGCTGCCTCATTAACATCTGTGGGAAAACTAAGAACAGAAGCAGCATGTATGGGAGCTTTTGAGTTAACCGCCTTGATAGCTTCTGCAGGAGTCAATACTTTAAACCCCGCCGCCTGAGTAACCTTTGCCATAGCAGCCACAAGTTGTTGCTCAATAAAAATAAAAGGGACAGCATTAAAAGCTTGATGCAGAGCTCTCGATAAGACAGCCGCACCTAAAGGACCATCAGTCTCTCCTACCTGGAGGGAAACCTGAGGCCTATCTGGCCAACCCGTAGCAATAAAGATAATATCTTTGGCTTTAATGTTATTAGCTAAAGCCTGAGCTACAGCTAAAGTTAAAGGAATGCTAATCTTCTCCCTGGCAGCCCGATAGAGTATGTCTATGGCACCACGCAGAGGTATATCTATGGTTATGAGTTGATCAATATTTTCCGAGATATCTACCAGGATTTGCGGTAAACCTTTTGACTTTTTAACTACCTTTGGCCTTCCCCCTAGTTTAACTTTGCTAATGGATTGACTTTTCATAAGTATCTTCTTATTTCTTCTACGGTCTCATCGAAATGCTTCTTCATCTCTCTTTCAGCAGACTCTCTATCTTTATTCTTGATTGCGGTGAATATCCTCCCATGCCTGTGTAAGTACTCCTTAATGTGCTCATAATCAGACAAGTGCTTTTGAGCTGCTTCTTTCCACAGCGGCTGACCCATAACATTTAACAGATAAGCAATGGTTCTTTCTATAAGGGAATTATGGCTACTCTGGGCAATTGCCAGATGAAAATCTCGATTTGACTTAAAGTATTCATCAAAGTTTTTGGCCTCTACGGCTTTACTCATACGTTGGAAAACCTCCTCAATCTTGGCTAAATCCCCAGGATTTGCTTCATTTATAACCAGTCTCATAATACCAGCTTCAAATATTCTGCGGGCCCCATGAGCCTCGAATGGACTTTCACTCTCTTCTAATACTGATATAGCTTGTGATCTGATTAGGGGACTCTCCCCCAATTTTCGCACATAACTTCCTGCCCCAGGAATACTGTCAACTATACCCGCAACTTGAAGAGCACTGAGAGCTTCACGCACAGGAACCCTACTCACACCCATTTCCTCGGCAATCTTCCTCTCAGAAGGTAACCTCTCATTAACCTTGTAGTCACCTCTATTGATGGCCTCCATAATCTGTTCCGCTACATAAATACTTTTTTTCTTTGCTGCTTCTGCTGGTTTTATCTTCTCAAAAAACATTTGAGGGCTCTCCTGGCGTAATTGGTAATACCAATTAATAGCATACTCCACCTTAGTTTTTTGTCAACCAGCTCTTATAAAAAGGTAGTAATTCAACTCTTCTCCATAACCATCAAGAGAACAGATGACAGTAAACGTAATGGCTATTACCCATAGGAATCCGGGTTGGTTCCTTCAAATCACATATCTTTCCTTTTTTTACGAAACACCTGGGATGAAAGCGGCAACCCTGGGGAGGGTCGATAGGAGTAGGAACTGCCCCCTTTAAAATAATTCTTTTTTCTCTCTTCTTCATTCCCATACCCGGAATGGCAGACAACAAAGCTTTAGTATAAGGATGCAAGGGATTTTCAAATAACTCCACAGTCTCTGCTACTTCCACAATTTTGCCCAAATACATTACTGCCACCCGATCACTTATATAGAAAATTACGCTCAGGTCATGAGCAATGA
>JABUBK010000452.1_pt1 | contig 10183 bp, 9 predicted proteins | sample 7332671 | NCBI WGS metagenome assembly JABUBK01 (sample SAMN07256342, study PRJNA390944) | subsurface metagenome | isolation source: Methane hydrate marine sediment | place: Pacific Ocean: Eastern North Pacific, ODP site 1244 | collected 2002
AATTGATTATTGATCCTCTCTCTAATGTTCGGAGAGTTATTTCCTTATATTTTTTTTTCGCAAAATTTATTAGATTTTTAATTCCAACTAAAAAAAAAGATTCAAAATTTATAACCAACCCTAACTTTTCAAACAATTGATCTAATTTATAGGCGTCCGGGAGTATAAAGAGTGTTGGATCCCCATTTATTAATTTGTCAATTCTCATTGGGATTGGCATTACTGGAATTTTAAAAATTTCTGTTGCAAACACGTCAAGATAAAAGCCTATTGGCGCAAGATCCTTTTTAAATGATTTCAATTTTGCTTGGGGACTTGAAAAAAAATGTTTTGGGGTCATCTTAAAAATTATAAAAATAATTGTTATAAATAAAAGTTAAAAATTAAAAAAAAAATAATTATTTATTTTTATATATTTTAATGGTTTATCTTATGCTTCGAAATAACAAGGATGGAACCACATTTGGTCCGCAGGATTAAGTAGAACTCCATGTAATTTTTCAGTGTAACACTTGTATAGTGCGGGGACATAACAAAATGCCCAAGGCTTGTCTACTTCAACGATTTGTTTCTGAATTTTATCGTATAACACTGTTCTTTTAGCCTTATCAGTTTCTACAGCGGCTTCTTCCATCCAGAGCTGAACTTCCGGATTATTGTATTGTGCTCCATTAGATGCAATAGTTCTATTGGTGAACAATGGATTAATATAATTTTCCCCATCCATATAATCAGGTCCCCAGCCAAGGAAGTAAATATCTATCATATTTCTATGAGTTCCTTCTAACTCATCTAGTCTATCAGTAAAGGCTTTCCACGTCATACCAGCATCTATTATTTTAATTCCAATTTCTGCAAGATTATCCTGTAATACCAGCAATATGGCTTCTCGCGTTGGATTGCCTATATTATACGTGTAATTGTATGTCACAATTGGAGTAGTTGCTATCAAATCTTCCCAATCACTATTGGTTTCTAAAACAGACATATTTAACCCAGCTGTTTCTGCTGGATACTCAGCGCACATCAGCATTCTTGCCCATGTAAGATCGAACACGGAAACGTTGAATTTGTCGTTAGCAAATGGAATACCCATCGGAATGGGAGATTTCAATCTTACGGCTTTACCATCCCTGAGTTCATCGATAACATAATCGTAGTTAAACGCAGCTGAGATTGCTTCTCTGACATTTCTATTGATTAGTAGGTTATTCATCCCAAGATATTGAGTGATCACACTTCCTACGGGACCATCTACTTTCAAACCCTTGGTTTGATTAATTACTTCTACTAATGCCGGTAAGGCTTCATCTATCATGTCAATGTCACCCGAGAATAATGCTGCGTTTCTGGCATTTGAATCAGTTATAACGGAGTATGTTAGTTTTTTAATTTTTGAAGCTCCATCCCAATAACCCTCATAAGCAAGAAAATTTACCTCAACTCCGGCTTCATAACCTTCATAAGTAAAAGGACCAGTCCCGACTAAATCTCCAGTTGCAGTTACAATGTAATCCTTATCAGGAGTTGATGCAGGTGATAACATAGCTGCACCGCTAAAACACATTAAAGATTGGAATGGTGCAAAGGGCTGATTTAACGTAATTTTGATTGTTTTCTCATCAACAACTTCAGTTTTGTTAATTTTGTCAACATATAATGAATACGTGTTGGAGAGACCTACTGCTGCGGGCAAATCACCAGTCACGTTAGTGAAATACATTATTCTATCCATATTCCATTTAACAGCAGTTGCATTAAATGGCGTTCCATCATGGAATAAAACACCTTCTCTAATAGGAATAGTCCATACAAGATTGTCTGCGGTCCATGTGCCGTGGCCCGGTGCAAGTGCTGGTATAATCGGCATCGCAACATCGCTTAAATCAAATGTAAATAAACGCTCAGCAATTTGATCAATTACATCAATTGAAGCACTATCCCAAGCATATGTGGGCTCAAGATAATTCATTTCATACATAACTCCGAAAACTAGATGATCTTTAGCTGTTGGAGCAGGTGGGAACATGATCATGACTAGGGGGATAGTAATACCAGCTGCAGCCACAATAACGACTACAACGATAATAGCTAAACTTTTTCTTTCCATTTTATTTTCACTTTAAAATTTTTAATTTTTTTTATTAATAATTTTTTAAATTTTTTTTATTAAATTGTTGTTACACATCTTTTAGATAATTAAGTTTATAAGTTTTATCTTTTTTTTTTCCTATCTTCCAACGGAGATATAATAAATGAATCATGTTTAGGTAGTTCAAAAATATCTGATTTGGCACTTTTTTATCATTTTGGGTAAGATTTCCCATTTATTTATCTCTACTTTTTAGTAGATATGATCTAATATTACTAAGAATTGGAATATTATTAATTTTAAGTAAGACAAAAGAGCAAGTTAGCTTTTGCTATGCTGCTGAAAATTTATCAAAAGATTGTATTAAACTTGAAAGAAATTTAATTTATTAATTTAAGCTTATTGTTCATAATAGAGATTTTTAATTTCTTGGGTTGTTGTTATTTGAGAGGGAGATTTATCATCTCTAAAGCGCAAGAAGACAGGAAATCGAATTGAAAAACCTGTTTTAGATTCGGAAGATTTTCCAGCATCAAATTTTTCACTTATGGTTATCTCATCACCGATAATCTCTATAACAACTTTAGGTTCAAACCAGATATCTGGCTCTTCTGTAGCGATAATATTAGCCGGTTTTTTACCAATCTCGTACTCTTTCATTCTCTCTAAGAGATTATCCATAATTTCATCAGTAAAGCCTGATGCTATTCTTGTTAGTGCTTCGAATTTATTGTTTTTAGGGTTATATACTGCACCTAATAATGTACCATATACTCCTTTTCTTCTGCCACGACCCCAATACCCTCCAATAATTACGACATCAACTGTGTCCTTCATTTTTCCTCTCTCTAGGCTTTTTAATTTAATCCACAAAAAACCTCTACTTCCTGGTTGATAAACTGAATTTTCTTTAATGGATTTATTCATAATTCCTTCACAGCCATTATCTCGCGATTTTTTGAAAAATTCTACCATTTCATCAGTATTATTAATCTCTTTAGAAACAACTATCTGAAGTTCATCCCGTTTGATAATAATTTCTTCTAGCTTCTTTTTTCGTTTAAGGAAAGGTTTGTTAATATATTCTTCTTCTTCACACATTAAAAGGTCAAATAAAAAAACCGTTACAGGAATTTCTTTTGCCATTTTATCAATATCATATTTTCTTCTTCGTTTACTTAGCACTTGAAAGGGGAGCATCTTTTCATAGAAAGGATCCATTGCAACAACTTCACCTTCAAATATGGCCACATTTGCTTTAATATTTGATTTAATAATTTCACACACATCCGGATATCTATCGGTTATTTCGAGTAATTGTCTAGAAAATAATTTTATCTCATTATTTTTTTTATGGATTTGAAGGCGTTCTCCGTCCAATTTCTGTTCTGCTATAAATTTTAGACCTAATTTATCTATAATTTCTGAAAAATCTAATCTACTAGCGAGCATCATACGTATTGGAACTCCATAGGTAATTTTTAATTTTTTTAATGCATCAAGACCTTGAGTAATTAACATTTGAGCGATTTCACCCAAATCGGGATGAATGTTGAATGCACGTTCAATTTCATCTCTATTAATTTTATTATCAGTTAATCCTTCAGCTAATGCGTCAATAATGGTCATGGTAGACACACCCATCCTTAATGTAGAAGTTATTATTCTAAGTAAAAACTTTGCTTCTAAAGGGGAGCATTTTCCAAGAAGACCTCTTAGAGATCTTAATTTTATATCTTGGGATCCTTTACCTGAAGCTTGCGATATCTTCATGAGCTCTGAATATATATCCGAAATGTTTAATGATTTTATTTCTCCAAAGAGAGTCTGTTGTTGTTTCTTTTTTTTAAAAATAATCTCAGCTGCTGAACCAATATCACCTTTCTTTAATAAAATCTCTTTGATTCTCTCATAACTCAATCCAGAATGAGTAGATAATGCATCAATGATCATTTTTTCAGCAAGTCCAATCTTAGGGAATTGCTTTATGTTCGAAGTTAATTGCCCTTGAGTAAGGTATATTACTTTATCAAAATCGTCATACTTATTACTTTTCTTTAACTCTCGAAAAAAAGTTGAAAGAATATCTATCATCTCAAGTCTTTTGGAAGTCTTCTCAAGGGATGCAAAAATTTTTGTTAAATCCTTAAATTCCATCTTAAGAAGCCTTTTTTTAAAAAAAAATAAAGAAGAAATTAATTCTTTTAAATTATCTTAACATTTTCGAAAGTTGTATAAATCTTTCTTGAATAGCGGTTTTTTTTTCAGGGTCAATTCCCTTGAAAGAGTTTGTTGAAAATTTAATACCTGTACCTTCAATTTGAAATTCACATACAGGTCCATCCATAATTTCGACTGCTATACTTCCATCATCCTTTTTACTTGCCCAAACATCATTAAACTCTTTTAAAATTGAAATTAGAACAAATCCAATTCTTGCATCAGAGATAGTTGGGATTTCTTTTGAGGGTGTTGGTTCTTTTTGAACTGTTTTTGGAGGTGCTTCAATTGGAATTTTTGGTTCTGGTGTTACTATCTTAGATATCTCCTTTTTAGGTTCATATTCTGTTGCTGGAGAAATAATTTTTTCTTCTGTCTTTACAGGTTTTACTTCAGGTATAGAAGCAGAAGGAACTGCTAGTGTGGGTTTAGGGATTTCTTCAGAAGGTTTTTCTTTGCTAACGATAGTAAAGGAAATAATATTATCTCCAATCTCTTGGTATTCACGATCTAACAATTTTTGTAATTCTTCATTTACTGCATCTGTTTCGGGATCCCTACCTATTTTTCTTTCATCAATTTCAATCAATTGTTTAATATCCCTACCCAGAATAAACTTTCCAAATTGATAACCATGTCCCTTAAGCGCTTCTGCTTGCCTTAAAGCTACTCTACGGGAGACTAAATTTTGCCTTTTTCCATGCCATAGCCATAATTTAAGATTCTCTTCATCTAAAACAATGATAGAGCTATCCGATATAAGATTTTCTTTACCCCACTTAATTGGAGTAGAAACACCACCTTCTTCAACTTTAAACATCAATAAATATGCTCGTGATCCAGAAATTTAAAACACCTGTTATTGTTAATTTGTGATATTTATGTTTTTATGATTATTTTTTAGATTCACTATTATAAATTAATATTAATTTTATTATAGTTAATTATTATTATAAAAACATTTAAAGATTAAAATTACCAATAATGAAATAATTATTATTGAGCGAAAACTAAAAAATTGTGGCATTATAAATGGATTTAGAAAATTTACTTAGAGAAGATTTTGACAAGATAGAACAATATTTACCAAGAGAACAACCATTTGATGCAGGTTGGCTGAAGTTAAACGTAAATGAGAATCCATATCCCCCTCCACGGGTAATTTTAGATGAAATTAAAATGGCAATTAATGAAAAATTAAGATTATATCCCGAGCCAACTGGAAAAGATTTAAGGAAAATGATTAGTTCAGTTCTTTTAGTAGATAAAAAGACTCTAACTAATCCGAATAATATTTTTATAGATAATGGAGCCGATGGAGTTTTGGAAAATATTATGAAAACGTTTATCAATCCAGGGGATCAAATAATTTATTTTTATCCAACTTATGGTTTTTATAAAACATTGAGTTTGATTTATAAAGCTAAGAAAAAAGAAATAAAATTAAATGATGATTTCTCAATTCCTGAAAGTGCTTATTCACTAAAAGGTAAATTAATATTCATTAATTCACCAAATAATCCAAATGGAAAAGCATTCTCAAATGATGTAATTTTAAAAATTTGTAAATATTTTCCAGGAATTGTTGTTATCGATGAAACTTATGGTGATTTCTGTCAAACTACTGCTTTACCATTATTAAAGGAATTTAAGAATCTAATAATTGTTAGAACATTTTCCAACTCGTTTTCACTTGCTTCTATGAGAATTGGATACGCTGTTGCAAATGATAAAATCATTAAAGCGATGAATAAAGTTAGATTACCTTATAATGTTAGTTATCTTGGGCAGATTGCCGCTATATCTTGTATAAAACATCGAGATTTGGTCTTTAAACAAAACCACAAGATTATTTCAGAAAGAAAAAGATTATCAGAAACATTATCTAAATACAATGGAATAAGTGTTGAACCATCAGATGCAAATTTTATATTTGTAAAATTCTCAGATAAAAGTATTTGTTTAAAATTTATATGGGATTTAAAAGAAAAAAAAGTATTAGTACGACATATAAGTCAACCGGGATTATATCAATATATGAGAATTACAATAAATACGCCAGATAATAATAATAAATTTTTAGATATATTTAATGAACTTTCAAAAAAATATTTATAATAGTAATTAAAAAAAAATAGATAAAGAGCCATTAATTCATGCTTTTTGGAAGAGAATTAGAAAAAGTAAAATGTTCAAGTTGCGGATATGTAATAACTAAACCATTTCCAATGGATCAATTATGTCCAAATTGTAAAAAGTTTCTTCCAAATTTATTTGAGGTCATAGCAAAAGCAGAAGAAGAGAAAAAATTAATAAAAGGGATTCCAAAAGAAATTCAAAAAGTGACAAAGACTCCAGCATCTGAACTTTCTAGTAAAGTAAGGGTGAAAAAAAAAGGGGTTAGGACAATAGAATTGTCTAATGATGAAATTGAAGTTAAAACAGGAGAAGAGTATATTAAATTATTAGGTATTATCACCCAAAATCGGAAACCCATATTTTGCAGTAATGAAAGATATAATTATTTACTTGAACTTGCTTGCAATCTTGATTTTATAGCAAGTAGTATTTTGGGTGGGGAATTAGACCAAATGATGTTAGAATCACTAGAGACTCAAAAAATGGAGAATTGTATTTTTGTAATAGATAAAAGTATAATTTATATACTATATGGGAAATTTCCGAATAAAAAAGGGTACTGGCTAATCGAACAAATGAAAAAAACCCTTGATGCTGCACTAAATGGCTTGGATCCAGATCAGTTAGAAAAAATTCAAGATCATAACATATCCCTGAAATTGGAATCTGCATTAAAATATTCTATACTGGAATATATTAAACTTCAAGAAGTATTTAGTGATAAAAAAATCCCATTTGTCGAGGATACATTGAAAGTTCATTATTTTGGATTATCATCTCAATCAATTGGGATTATATCATTATTATTAGGTGATGAATTACCAATTGTATATAAAGGACCAACTTCTTCTCCTCAAGAAGAATTAGAAATGAAAGAGTCATTAGTAACTGCTAGGGTAGAAGCGATAGCAGCAAATACAGCTGGAAATACCGGTGCTATGCCTAGGTGGATTGCAGTAAAATTAGGTTTTCAAAATTATCGTTTTTTAACATTTACAAAATTAGAAAACGAATACATTTTGAATATGTTGAGTGAAGGTAATATAGAAAAATTGGAAAAAATTGAAAATCTATTGCAAAATATTGTAAAAGATACAGCACAAACTAAATTCCACGGTGATTTAAGACCGTTTAATAAATTAAAAACTGATTTTAAAAGGTTTTTTGAAAAAAATGTATTTTCTTAGCAGCTTTAATAATTACTATTAAAAAAAGAAAAGATCATTATTCTTTATCAAAAACATATCCACAAACAACACATTTAAATATTTTGGTGCAAAAAGAGATTAAATTCTTTTAATTTTTCTTTCTTCCTTTCAATTTTAATGAATAGAACGTATTTATAAAAATTATAGAATATACCAGAATTACCAGTAATAGATACCACCATTGTGTGAAAATCGCTGTAACCCAATCTTGATGGGCAATTGGAAATATAATAAAACTCTCAATAATTAAAACCAAAATTAACCATAAAGGCGCTGTTGAAATGCTGATTAGGAAGCCGAGAAATCCTAAAACGATCCCAAAAATTACATCAATGAAATAATGGGAACCAAGATAGATCCTACTAAAACATACTAAAAAAGAAATAATAACTAAAAATGGAATAAGTATCCATAAATTTAATAAAAATATAATTGCACAAGACATCGAAATTATATTATAACAATGCCATGAAGGAAAACTTGGGGAAATTTGTGGTCTATCCAAAAAAATAATTCCATCAATTTGTTGAAAAGGGCGCTTTCTCTTAATGATATATTTTAAAGGCACAACTAAATAGATTCCTGCTAATAAATTTCCTCCAAGAACGATGAAAATATTTGAATCATACCATATAAATAGGAAAAATGCCAAAATACCTAACCATACAGGTTCCTGACCAAAAAATGCAAAAAATTTAATGATAGGAGTTAAATAATTTTTCTTAAAACTATTAAGTTTTAAAGTTATTTTTTTATCAAATTGAATTATCTTCTCGAACATATTTTTAATAAGAAATCCCTATTTAATTTTTAATATGTTTCATAACAGAAAAAATTTAATCTGTTTTAAATAGTACTCTAATGATTTTTATTATATAATATCACGCTATAAATATAAAAAAAATAAAAAATAGAGATTTAATTATTCAATTAATTTAGTTTTTCCTGTACCCCAAACACCTAATGCTACTCCTAACTCTTTATGTTCTTTTGCATGATCTTTAACTTTTATACCTTGCATGACAGCATCTATTGCTTGTCTAAAAGCTTTAGCCCCCGCTGTAGGACCATCTGGATGAGCATGAATACCTCCACCACTTCCAATAAGAATGTCTTTTCCTGCATCTTTAACACATGTTTCGACCATTCCTACTGTAATGCCTCCTGATGGCATCGGTAATGTAGGTTTAATGTGTTGATAAGGAAACCTTAAAGCTCTAAGATTATTTTCAAATCTTTCATCTAGAATTTCCGCTTTTCCATAAGGAGCAGGTGTAACAACAATATCCGCTCCACAGATTCTTGGAAGTTTTGCGAGAACAAGCATACTTGTCATTCCAGTCCATTCACCACCAATAAAAACGCCTGAAAAATCCATATGACCTAATATTGGAACTTTAATTGAAGGATCTTCCGCTAATTGTCTCATTACTGGTAATCCAACTGCCAAATGATTAATCATTAATGCATTTGCACCCAACTCAATTGCTTTATCCGCCAGCTCTAAAACATCAGGAAGTCTATTGGAAATATTAATAGTATATAAAGTTTTTTCCCCTTTCTCTGAATCAGCACGATCAACTGCTTCCATTACTTTAGTTATTCTTTCTTCAACTGTATTAAATGTTGGATTGGAAATAAGCTCATCATCTTTTACAAGTATGACCTGTACAAGGTTTTACCATATTGTTTAAGGTTGGTCTCTCTGGTACCTTTAAGAGTTTTCGAATTCCATCGATTCCAAATTTTGGTCCTTTAAATCCCTTCAACCATTCTTTAGGAAACGCTAAATCAACTAATTTAAGTCCATGAGTAATAGAGATGTTTCCGATTACAGAGGTAAAAAGTTGAGGAATTTGTGGTCGAAAATTAATGATCGGGAATCCAATTTGAACGAAATAAGTCCTCTCTTTAATATCTTTTGGAATTACGTATTCGTAATAAGGGATCTCATAAACACCTAAAACTCTGGCAACGTGATGTTTTCTTACTTCTACTGTTTCAGCTGGGACTCTCACCCATGTGCCCGTAGACTGTTCGATCGCGGCAAACCGTGCTAAATAATTTACATTTTGCCCTTTAGGTCGTTTTATTATGTAAGAAGCGATGATGTATTTCTCTAAATCTATACCATCTAAGCCTATTGCTTCTGGGAGTTCTAAATACTGTTCTGTAGAATCTTTTTCTGTCATATCAATTCACAATAAAAATAAAGAAAAGTTATTCAAAAATTTTTTCTTATTTATTTACTACTTTTCTTTCAAACGACTTTAAAATTTTAAAAATGAAATATAAAGGAACTTACGAATTTTATAGTACATTTATAGAAGGTTTAACTGATACAATTCCGATAACAATTCCTTTTAATTTAACACCATCAAAAGTAAGAGCCTTAGAAAATCATCAATCATTACGATTTATTCACGCGGGAAATTGGTGGAATATTAAAAATCTGGAAAAAAGGTCTAAAGAGTTAATTTTGGCTCAACAAATGAAATTAGCCAATGAAAATACAATTGGATTT
>JABUBK010000453.1_pt1 | contig 10183 bp, 10 predicted proteins | sample 7332671 | NCBI WGS metagenome assembly JABUBK01 (sample SAMN07256342, study PRJNA390944) | subsurface metagenome | isolation source: Methane hydrate marine sediment | place: Pacific Ocean: Eastern North Pacific, ODP site 1244 | collected 2002
AGCTGATCTGGGGCGACACCAGAGGTTCTGGACGGGGGAGGATCACCTGCAGCAGGGGTTTCACTCCGTCGTTTACCTGCCCTTGAGCGTTACGGACCGCGACATCGGCAGTCTAACCTTGTGCAGTCGCAAAGCGAACGCCTACAGTCCCAGGCAGATGAAACTGTTGGAAAGGGTGGCTTCGCAGATTGCTGCGCCCATAGAGAATGCCCAGCTTTATGTCCGGGCAGAACAAAGGTCTCGTGTTGACGAGCTAACCGGACTATTCAATCGGCGTCATCTTGAAGAACGGCTCAAGGAGGAGACTGCCCGGCATTCGCGTTACGGCGATGCCTTCACCATACTCATACTCGACCTGGATAACTTCAAGACCTACAACGATATATACGGGCATCCGTCCGGGGATGTCATTCTGAATCAGATAGGGAGAATCATCAAGAACTCTGTGCGGGAGTCTGACCAGGCGTTTCACCACGGGGGCGATGAATTCGCCGTCATTAGGCTCCGCTTGGCAGGAGGGGCAAAGGATGCCACTTGCTGGGACGGCCACGGAGTGGGTCTGCCGGGAGAGGAAGACCGTATATGAAGCTGATCTGGCACGATACCACAGATTCTGGACCGGAGAAAATCACTTGAAGCAAGGGACTCGCTCTGTTGTTTATCTGCCCCTGAGTATTAAAGACCAGATTATTGGGAGTTTGAGTGTGGCCAGTAACCGCCCTGATGCTTATAGTGCCAAGCAAATAAGACTTCTGGAGCAGGTGGCTCTGCAGATTGCCACCCCCATTGAGAATTCCCAACTTTATGCCCGGGCAGAACAGAGGTCTCGTATTGATGAGCTTACCGGGCTATTTAACCGGCGTCATTTTGAAGAACGGCTCAAAGAGGAGATTAGCCGGCATTCTCGTTATGGCGATGTATTCTCCATATTCATGATTGATCTGGATAACTTTAAGTCCTATAACGATATATATGGACACGTCTCTGGGGATGTTCTTCTGAATCAAATAGGGAAAGTTATCACGAACTCTGTCCGAGATGCTGATCAGGCTTTTCGCTATGGCGGCGATGAATTCGTTGTCGTCTTGCCTCAGACTGCCATGAATGATGCTAATGTCGTAGCTGAGAGAGTTCAGGAGGGAGTTGCGGAGGAGATGAAGAAAAAGGAAATTGCTGTAACTTGCAGTATTGGTTTGGCTAGCTATCCTTCGGATGGAGTGATATCCGGTGAGCTTGTTACTGCGGCTGATACTGCTCTTTATTTTGCCAAGCGAACTGGAGGTAATCGGGTCTATATCTCCTCCAAGATTTTGTCCGAGCCGCTGGAAGAAGCGGGAATTTATGCCAGGCGTAATGGCTTGAGTGCTATTTATGCATTAGCCTCCACTGTTGAGGCTAGAGACCCCTACACGTATGGTCATTCCAGAAAAGTTAACACTTATGCCGTAGCTTTAGCGGAAGCGATAGGACTATCGCCTGACGAGGTATCCAGGGTGAGTACTGCTGCCTTGCTTCACGACATTGGCAAAATTGGCGTTCCCGATAGAGTGCTTAATAAAAAGGGGAAGCTTAATGAAGAAGACTGGGAAGCGATTAAGGCTCATCCCAGATTAGGAGCAAACATCGTAGGTAACATACCCAATCTAGTTCCCTGTCTAAGCAGTATTTTGTATCACCATGAGAGGTGGGATGGTGGTGGCTATCCTGAAGGGCTGAAAGGGGAAGAGATTCCCATAGAAGCCCGCATCCTCGCTATTGCTGATAGCTTTGCAGCTATGACTTCTGCCCGTCCTTACCGTCCTGCCTTGCGCAGTGAGGAGGTGGTTAAAGAGCTCCGGCGATGTGGCGGCTCTCAGTTTAACCCTGAGTTGGTGGGAGTCTTCATCGGCATAATCGAAGCTGAATCTCCTGAGAAGGTGAAGATGGGTCAAGACCCACCCAGTGAACCGAAAAGTCCGTAGTATGGCTCTACCTTGCCAAAGAACGAGTGCAGGTAAATGTAATAAGCGTAGCTGCCTGGCAGATGTAGCTGCTTGTGAAACGTAGCTACGGGTCTTTAGGTCCGCAGGGCGAGGCTGAAGCATCACAACTACGGAAAATTTGGAATATCGAGTTTTGTGTAGGGCTAAAGCATTACACCGCTAGCATTCTATAAAGTAGTCGGTTTCTTTACCAGAACGCATATGTTGCGTGAGAAGTTCCTTACGATGGGGAGGCGGTAGGACTTCTCCGGGGACATAGCAATAATTTCCCACCCAGCTTTGGTTAATAGCTTTCTCAGCTCACCATAAGAGAAAAAGTAATAATAACGGTAAACTGTTTCTTCTTTTAGCCTCCAGGGGACTTGCTGCTCTTTTGATTTGAGCCAGAACCTTGGTTGTCCATAGTTCCACACGGTTAAGAAAGCCTCGCCCTGGGGTTTTAATACCCGTTTCAATTCGACGAATGCTTTTCCCCTTTCCTCTCTGCCTTTGATGTGGTGGTAAGTTGCCACTGATATTGCCCGGTCGAAGGTATTGTTGGGGAAGGGGAGGAACAAGGCATCAGCGGCTATTAAGTTGACATAAAGATTAAACTTGGCAGAATATCTCAGAGCTTGCTTGAGCATAGCTGGGGAGGAGTCCACCCCACAAAGTTCAAAGCCCTGGCTGAAGGATAAGAAGTCTGGTCCATGAGCACAACCCACATTTAGCAGCTTTCCGCTTTGCCATCTTGCTGCCACCTCTTCCAGCTCCTCTTTTAATAAAGGCCAATGCCTCACTCGATACCAGCTTTCAGCTATTTGGTCGAAAACCTCTCTATTTGTGGTCATAGATGGACTCTGTTAGACTTTAACATATTAGAGTGAAATACTCATAGGCGCAATTGCTTGCGTTGTCACCTTGAGCCAGAGATATAATGCTGAGTGAAGTGGAGAGTGATTGAATGGAGGTGGCATGAAGAAAGCGACTCGAACTATTTCTGGAGTGACCCCGGTGGCAGTTATGGCCAAGCCATTTATCTGCCCGGGCAGATGTGTTTATTGCCCCAGCTCCCCCGAGGCACCTAAGAGCTATACCGTGGAGTCTCCAGCGGTTCTCCGAGCTCGAAGTTGTGACTTTGATGCCAAAAAGCAGGTGGAAGTCAGGCTAAAGACGTTTGCTGAAATGGGACATGCCCAGGATAAGGTAGAGCTTATCGTCATGGGAGGCACCTTCATGTTTTACCCCAGAGACTATCAATATCAGTTTATCAAGGATTGTTATGATGCTTTGAACGGCATCACCTCTAGCTGTTTGGAAGAAGCTAGAAGAATTAATGAGAATGCTGAGCATCGCTGCGTGGGATTGTGCATCGAGACCAGGCCTGATTTTTGTGGGGAGGCGGAGATAAGGAGTATGCTTGATTTCGGCACTACCAGAGTGGAGCTCGGGGTACAGACATTGGACGATGAGATTCATTGCCTGACAAAGAGGGGACACGGGGTAGCTGAAGTTATCTCAGCTACCAGGCTATTACGTGATTACGGCTTTAAGGTTCACTATCACTGGATGCCCGGTTTGCCAGGAACGACTCCTGAGCATGATCTAGAACTATCGCGCAAATTATTTGAAGACGAACATTTTCGACCTGACGGGCTCAAGCTTTACCCTACGCTAGTAGTTAAGGGAAGCGAATTAGAGAGTTGGTATCGGGATAATCGCTATCAGCCTTATAGTGAAGAGGAGATGATTGATTTGCTTATGGCTATCAAGGCTTTAATTCCCAAATATGTAAGGATTTCGAGATTGATGCGGGATATTCCTGGCAAATTTATCATTGCAGGCTGTAAAGACTTAGCGCTCAGAGGAACTATTAGAAAGAAGATGGACCAAGCAGGTCTTCGGTGTAGCTGCATTCGATGTCGGGAATATGGGCATCGTCTGAGGGATGGCTGGGCAGTTGGTGAGCCCCGGCTAATCAGGCTGGATTATGAAGCGTGGGGAGGGAAGGAAGTCTTCCTTTCCTACGAGGATGAGAATGAAACCCTGTTTGGCTTACTGAGGCTGAGAATAAATGAAAAAGCGGTGGTCAGGGAGCTACACATTTTTGGTCCTGAAGTTTCCCTGGGGGGGAGGCTGGAGCGAGCCGCTCAACATCGCGGTCTCGGTGAAAGGTTGCTTCGAGAAGCAGAGAGAATCGCCAGTGGGGAATTTAAGGCCGACAGCTTGCTGGTGCTTAGTGGCGTTGGCGCCCGGGAGTATTACCGCTCGCTTGGTTATGGCCGGGAGGGTGCTTATATGACCAGAGAGCTTTAAGCTGCATGGGAGCCTTGAGAACAATGGCTTTACCTATTATGTCACTTCGCTGTTGTTGCCAATATTGTTTGAGATGTATATTTTGAGCTCTATATATTGAATTCTAGTTGGTTCTATCATACAATAACATTTACTAAAAACGACTGGGGGATGTAGCCATGGCATACTGTCAATACTGTGGGCGAAAAGTAGATGAAGATGTAGTATTTTGTTCTGAATGTGGCAGAGGTTTAGTTGGAGGAGATAACGCATGGCAGGAGTTTCTGATCCAGGAGAAAATTGATGAAGCGAAACACAGGGCAAATATGCGTACTATTTCTGCAATAATTCTCGTAACAGTGGGAATGGTGGCTGGTGGTGTTCTCTGTGTCTCATCGGATGCGATTGGGTTTTTCGGAGTTGTGTTTGTTTGCTTGGGCATTGGATGTATCGCGTCGGCTGGTCGGTATGAACTCAAAGCCAGGAAACTTAAGAAACAACTCAAGCCGTGAAATTGGGTGGTGTCGCCATGATTAACATGGACACAACCTAAAAAACTGTATGGTGTAAGCCCTGAAGAGCCGTTCATTGATAGTCATCTGACTTGCTGTTTGCCAATTCGTCCACTCTAAGCAAAGCTGAAGAACGGGCTGACCTGCTTTCGAGTGTCGATTGTGATTCGACAATGCTTTGGCGTGAACTCAGCCGAACGCTCACCACGAGTGATTTGGCAAACAATTCCTTTGCCCTATATTGACATCGAGAAATAGGTATGCTTATAATTAATCGCAGTGACTATAGAAGCTATTTCATCAATTGGGAGGCTTGGAACTTGGTGAAAACAAGGAAAGGAGAGAGAGCAGATGGATAACGAGGTAAGGCCAACCTGGAAATTAGCCTGGGGATTGTGGTGGCGGATGTTTCTTATTAGCCTGGGAATATCGGTGATAATCGGGGCAATTCTATTCTTTCTATACTCGATGGACGTGGTATGCAGGCCCTGGGAACTCATGCCTTGGTGCATACCTTGATGAGCTCTTTGAATGGTTGCCTGGAGTGTTGTGAGGTTTGCTATTGTTAACAGGACAAGGGTATGGTGGCTACAGCGTCGGGATGGGTTACGGCAGGCAAACTCGCTACCTTGGCAGTGATTGAGGTTTTGGGGTATTGACAATGCGAGCTTCTGATTATATCGTTATGTAAAAGGATAGAAAGGCGGGCAAGACATGGAAAGAACTTGGAAGCCGACAACTGCTGGCGTACTCTGTATTATTGCAGGAGCCATTGGTGTGATCATCGGTATAGTAGTTGCTATACTTAGTGGCATTATTGGATTCGGATTCTTTGGGCTGGGATGGGTGAGTGCCATCATAGGCGGCCCATCAATCATATTGGGGATAATTGCTATCATTGGTGGTATCTGCGCCTTAAAAAGAAAGATTTGGGGACTGGCGCTTGCCGGGTCTATCTGTGCATTCTTTGGTCCTTGGGGTCTTCTAGGGATACTCGCCATTATATTCGTCAGCTTGGGGAAGGGCGAATTTGAGTAAAGTCCAAGGTTCTGCAAGTTATGAAGTGATTGTGCCTGATGAATCAGGCAACTACACAATTTGGTTGGAAAAACTTTAAGGACAGAAAGGAGGCAAGATGGAAAAGAAGTATAGTTTTCTACCCTTTGCAGCCAAGGTCTTGAGAGTCGTGGGGTGGATAGTCTTGGTAGTTGGCGTTATTGCTTCGATTGTTGTTGGGATTTTTATGGGTAGTGCTACAAATGGAGGTATAGTCGGGCTTGCAGGTGGGCTTACAGGTTTCTTTATAGCTGTTACAGGAATAATTTTCTCCTTCCTGGCTTGGGTATTCTTGCTTACCGCCAGGGAACTCCTTTACCTGTTTATGGATGTTGAAGAGAACACCAGAAACACGGCTGAGCGCATTACGAAGGAATCAAGTTGACATAATACTTATACCTTGGGTGATTATGCGAATGAAGGCAGCAATCTTTTCCTTGTTTGATAAGTTCATGCAAAAGCGGTGGCTGCTGATGCCCGGAAAGAAAACACAAGATGTTTCACAGAGAGGGGGGAAGGCAAACAAGATAAGGGAGTATTATTATATAAAATATACAACTAGTGCTCTCAGGGTCATAGCATGGATAGTATTAGTACTTGGCTGTATTGGTTCGCTTGTTTGGGGAATTACCACGGGTGGAATCGAAGGTGGGTTTCGGATTGTGATAGGAATAATTGGCTCATTCCTGGCGTGGCTACTACTGATTGTGGCTAGGGAACTTTTTAAATTATTTCTGGATGTAAAGGCAAATACCAGAAGCACAGCTGATTACATTGCAAAAGACTGAGATTGATATAAAATTTATACCCTGGCAGGTTTTGCGAATCAAGGCAGCAACCTTTTTCATTTGTGCGGCAGACTCATTTAGACTGGCTACGGCGTCATGGGATGGCTGACTCAGTAGGCTTGGGGTTTTCCGCTTTCTGATTTTTTCTTATCCTGTAAATCAGGTTTTTGTTTACCACTCCGCTTTATTGCCCAGCCATGCTTGAAGCGATTCAGGTTTACAAATCCTTTTGCCACGATTCTCCCCTTAAATGAAGCTGTGCTTCAGCCTTAATATCATCTCCTCAACACTGCTATCCTGTGCTCTGAAGTTTTTTATAGCTTGTTCTACTTTATCGTGTTTGTAGCTATCACCGAGGTCAGCTAGCCTATTATAATAACCAGTCCGTCTGCCAAACTTGAAATTGAGTCTTTCCTCATCGGGTAAAGATAAATACCCATTTATGATATCAAGACATTTCTCCTTATCCTCAGGCATTCTGCCCTTAACTTCCATCAATAAATTAAGTGTATGGTCGCTCTTAAGGTGGCTGGTAACTTGTAAGTTTTCGATGAAAACAGTTATTTCCTTTACTATCTCGTCCTCGGTTTGCAGTTCGAAATCTCCATTTTGCACCCTGGTCCATAACGGTATACTTGGAGGGACATGGAGGCTACGCAACCTGATATAATCAGGGTCGATCTCGTTCAACACACTGGCTGTTTCCCGGGCATGCCCTTGAGACATTTTCTTGCCTCCAAGCCCTGGCATGACATATTCACAGAGAGAAATGCCTGCTTCTTTAACCTTCTTTCCACCATCAATATGGTTCTTAGCAGTGCATCCTTTTTCCATATAAGACAGCAAAGGGTCATAGCCAGTCTCCAGTCCGATGTGAATCCTATCTAGCCCGGCATCCTTGAGTTCCTTTAACTCTGTTAACGACTTTCTGGCTGCCGTATGAGACCGGCCATATGTAGTTACCCTATTCAAACCAGGAAAAGTTTTTCTCAGGAAAATAATCACTTCCGTTAGCTCGGAGGTGCGCATGATGAGACTGTTGGAATCTTGGAGGAAGGCTGACCTGCCTCCAGTCCAAAGCCATTGGGCAACATGTGACACACATTGTCCACGTTGTGGCTGATTATAGAGCGTTGCCGCTACCTCACTCACTCTATTACCATGCCCCATTTTCCAGGCTAGTTCCTTAATACCCTCGCTGATAGCTTTAACTGCCTCAATATCTTTTATAATATCTTCTACTGACCTCAGCCCGAACTTACTGCCTTTGTATACAGGGCAGAACTGGCATCTATTCCAGGGGCAATTCCGGGTGGCCCTTATCAGCAAGGAATAAGCTTCACTAGGAGGTCTTATAGGACCTAGCTCAAAGGTATGGCTCAGCTTTTCTGTGACTGAGTAACTCGACATTCTGCGTATTTTAGCGTGCTGAAGGGGAGTAGGCAAATGGACTTTCGCTTCCTTACCATGATAATATCAGTATTTCAAATGAAGCAAATTGAATTAATCTCTTTTGATGCTGAGGGAACGGTGGTAACACCTGATTTCAGCGAGGCTATATGGCATGAGGCTATCCCTGCGCTTTATGCTCAGAAAAAAGGACTTGACATTGCTCAAGCCAGGAGGCATATCGCTGAGGAGTATGGCAGGATCGGCGACCAGAGGCTTGAGTGGTATGATATCGAATACTGGTTTAGCTGTCTTGACCTGGGTTCTTCTGAGCCAGTGATACAGAGCTGCCTGGATAAGATAGGCCATTATCCTGAGGTAACTGAGGTCCTTTCTTCCTTAGCCAGTGAATATAGGTTAATTGTTGCCTCAGGCACGCCACTGAAGCTACTGCACTGCTTATTGCGAGATATCAAACCTTATTTTGTTCGAATTTTTTCTTCCGTTTCACACTATAGGCAATTAAAAAGCCCTGATTTTTACCTAAGTATATGTGAAGAGATGGGCGTCAAGCCGAGCCAGGTCATTCATGTGGGTGATAACTGGCAATTTGATTTCCTCAATGCTCAACAAGCTGGCGTAAATGCTTTCTATCTTGATAGGTCGGGGAGAAATCATCAGGAATCCCTTAGCGACTTGATTCAATTAAAGAGCCTCCTCATACCCTCGATATAAAATATGCTCCCTTTTGGCCTAAGGATAGCCCCACCACCATAGACATTGTAAGCCATTCTGGGTTACAATTTAGCCCTTGATCAATGCCAAATCATAGCGAAGTACCTCCCGGAAGCATCTCCCACGACAACAAATTCGACCTGTCCACGACAGAGCTCAAGGAAATGGCTAAAAAGCTGCGCCGTCACGTAATCACTATGACAGCGACAGCAGGCAGTGGGCATCCTGGCGGCTCTTTATCAGCAGCCGATATTATCACAGCGCTTTATTTCAAGGTCTTGCGCCATAGTCCCCAAAATCCCAAGTGGCCAGACCGTGACCGATTTATATTAAGTAAGGGACATGCTGCCCCCATCTTATACGCTGCCCTGGCTGAAGCCGGCTACTTTCCCGTGGCAGAGCTGGCAACATTGAGAAAGTTGGACAGCCGCCTCCAGGGACACGCTGATAGGAAGTTCACCCCCGGGGTAGAAATGTCGGCTGGTTCTTTAGGTATGGGTTTGTCCTTTGCCATCGGCGTCGCCCTGGCCTCCAGGCTGGATTCCAAAGCTTACCGGACCTGTGTTCTTCTTAGCGATGGAGAGTGTGAGGAGGGGCAAACTTGGGAGGCGGCTCTTTCAGCGGCCCACTTCAAACTAGATAACCTAACGGCTATAGTTGACTGCAATGGTATACAGCTCAGCGGATGGACTCGCGACATCATGAACCTCGAGCCTTTTACTCAGAAATGGCAAGCCTTTGGCTGGCATACCATTGATATAGACGGACATGACTTTGACCAAATCCTGTCTGCTTACAAAGAGGCTGAAAAGATAAAGGGCAAACCCGTTGTCATCGTTGCCCGCACCATCAAAGGCAAGGGGGTTAGCTTCATGGAAAACAATGTGGCGTTTCACGGCAAGGCACCAACCCGGGAAGAAGCCGAAAGGGCGCTGAAGGAGTTAGAGTAAGTATGGCTGAAGCATCTACTCGGGAAACATACGGCAAGACCTTGATCGAGCTGGGCAGGGAAAATCCCAATATAGTTGTTCTAGACGCTGATGTGTCTCCCTCAACGATGACCAGTTTTTTTGCACGGGAGTTTCCTGACCGCTTTTTTAACTGCGGCCTAGAAGAACAAAACATGGTCAGCATAGCTGCTGGATTAGCTGCTTCGGGCAAAACTGTCTTTGCCACGACTTTCGTTGTTTTTGTCGTCTGCCGCTGTTTCGACCAGCTAAGGCTCTGCCTTTCCCAGCCGAATCTAAATGTTAAAATCGTAGCTACACATAGCGGCATCAGCGTAGGGGAGGATGGCACTTCACATCAGGCAATTGAAGATCTAGCCTTGTGTTGCGCTCTTCCCGGCTTCACCGTGGTCGTCCCCGCAGACGCCATAGAGACTGCTGAGGCAATAAGAGTGGCGGCAAGTGACTATGGACCTTTCTACATCAGACTAAGTCGCCCT
>JABUBK010000454.1_pt1 | contig 10178 bp, 21 predicted proteins | sample 7332671 | NCBI WGS metagenome assembly JABUBK01 (sample SAMN07256342, study PRJNA390944) | subsurface metagenome | isolation source: Methane hydrate marine sediment | place: Pacific Ocean: Eastern North Pacific, ODP site 1244 | collected 2002
GAATGGACGCAGAAAAAAGATTCTCCAGATTTTTTTCACAGGAGATATGAAATTGACCGAATACTTCAAAAATTTTTGAAAGTTTATATTGAAGCAATTTTTAATTTGTAGGGGTGAGATAGCAGGGACGGATAATTTATATTATGTAAACCAGGGAGGTAAAAATGCTTTTATTTCTTGGCTTATCTTTAGGTGTGGTAGGTACTTTTTTTATATTAGGTTTTGGAAAATTATTTGATGCTCCTTATTGGTTTCATGTTTTCACTTCCGGAGCGTGGGGGGCGTTTTGTGGTGGTTTAGCACGTTACATAAAAGATGAAAGAAAGAAAAGAGAGGGGTGAGGCCACTGTGTCGGAGAATCCATATTATGTCAACTTCCCTCTTGAGGTGATGTCATTCCCCGCTGCAAAAACAGTTATTTCGAGCCTAAACCACAAGATATGGTATAGGCAAGGGTGATGACGATCTCATCGTTTTTGAATAAAAAGGAGGTAAAAATGTTTTTAGTTGCCATAAAAAATCCAGCTGCAAATTTTTTAGTTGATTCTTATGATGACCTTTTTAAAGACGAAGAAGTTATGAAATTTACTCAGGATGGTCTTTTGCTTATTATTCCTCTTCATGTGAATTCTAATATTGCTTATATAAATGAATTATCAGAAGAACAGGTAGAAACATTCAAAGAATCAATCCGACAAGCTGCAGGAAGAATTGAAACTATAAAACCAGGTTTTAAATTTCCCAAAAAGAGATCAAATTAAAAATGGAGGTAAAAATGGATAATAAAAAAAGTCAAATCGAGGTTCTGAAAATGATAGACGATAAACTCAACGAGCTTTATGCCGACCTCATATCCTCAAATCCTGGGCATATCCAGGTTGTTACGTTCAATCTTTTGTTCATTCTGAAATTAGGCAGCGTCCAGGGAACTGTTAGTTTTGAATCTGTAGCTAAATTGAAAGGCTAAGGAATTAAGCGGTTAATTAATTAATTAATTACCTAATTCTAATTGACAAAAACAGAGCTTGGGGAAATATTTAAAAGGAGAAGATGAAAAAATGAAAGGAATCAGATTTGATATTCCCGATGATCTTCACCAGGAGCTTAAAATCAAACTTGCCAAAGAGGGTAGGCAATCCAAAGAATTATTTTTAACATTAACTCGACTTTATGTAAGTGAGGGGAATGAAAAAAACAGATCTAAAAAAAGTAGTAGAAAAAGCTGAAATTGAACCTACCAAAAATCCTGTACCTGGTCTCGAAGAGCATACTACTAAACCTATTCCTAAGCCTAAAAATAAAAGAAAGAAACCTAAGGAGAAAGTTAGAAATGGCAAAAAAACAACGAAAAAAAAGCCCTCACCAGCCCATAGAGGAAAAATTAAACAAGAGCGAGAGCGAACACACGACAAAAGAGATAAAACCGAGCAGCCAGGACAAGGAGCAAAAACCGCCCTTCAAGGAACTCCTGTCAAAAGAGGAGAAAAGAGATCCATCCTCGACAGAATCCTCCCCCCTTGGTTCTGAGGAAGAAATACTCGTTGATGAAAATATAGTCGAAATCTCCGGTGATTTTATAGCGATATTTTTCGACATTTGGCACGAAAGAAATAAAGACGTTCCTCCCCTATCCGAAAAAGAGAAAGCTAACATCTCTGTCCCTTTAGCAAAAATTGTCGCTAAATATGACCTCAAAAAATACATGAAAGAGGAGTTTGTTTTATTCTTTTATTTGGGAGGAGCAATTTATAGCCGAACAAAAATTAAAAAGGTTAAAAAACATGATAAAGACGCTGATCGGAAAGCGGGGGAAGGGAAAGACATCTCTCCTGATGGAGTTGATAGAATCTGAAAAAGCGGACAAGGTATTCATTTTAGATTTCTTAATGGAGTATCAGGAGTTCCGGGAAAAGGACGTTATTGTTTCCTCCAACATTCAAGATTTAGAATCCTTCTGTGAGCAAGCCTGGGATGCTTCGAGCAAAGAAAGAAAGACTTTAGTTGTCTTTGATGAGATTCATAATTACGGAAAAAAATGCCCTCCGATTGAGATTCTTTATCGGTTCGGAAGGCATTGGAATATTGAGATTATAGCAGCCTCTCATCGGTTCGCCGACCTGCCTATGATAACAAGATCACAGACACAGCAATATTATGTATTCCAGGTTACGGAAAAATGCGACCTTGAATTTTTGAGATACTCTCTCTCTAAAGAAAAGGTCGAACAGATCTCAAATCTTGCCGACCATAAATACGTTGTTTTAGAGTTTTAATAACTAATTAACTAATTAACTAATTACCCGAAACTTCTTGCTTTTCAACAACTTCCATACTTATTTAAGAGGTGGAGGTTTTACAATGAGTAAACTTTTTTCACCATCCAAAATTCAAGGCTTTTTAATCAATGCTGCCATCATTGTTTTAGTTATGATGGTCGTAAATCGGGTAACAGTCCTCAGAAAATTGGTCTTGGGTCAGGGATAAGGGGGAAAAATGAGATTACCAGATGAATCTATAAATCTTATTTCCGCCGATCCTATCCAGCCAAGCCAGGTCAAAACTTACAGGACAGAGTTCCCTCTTTCTGGTGAAGGCTGGCGAAGGCTCAGGCTCACTTTTCATCACACTATAACCGCTGGAGGCACAGTTCCTAATGCTCTCGGTGCTTATCTTTTCCTTAAAAATCTCAGCCTCAAAACTGGTGATGGCGAGAATCCTATTGATTGCCCAGGCATGGGTCTTTATCTCCAAAACTTTTTAATGCATGGTGTCGAACCTGTCTATACCACAGTTATAGCGGGTGCGGGAACATTCGATTCTGTAGTTGACATTCCTTTTGTCTTTCCTTTTCTTGCAAGGAAAGAAGACCTCTCTATTGATTCTGGACGCTATAATATGATTGAGCTTCAAATTCAAACAGGCTCTCTTGTAGATTTCCAAAGAACGATAGGAACAGCAGCTCTTACCACTACTATGGACATGACCCTTTTCCGCAATAAATCCTGTTGGGAAGAATCAGGCAAACCTCTTGCTCTCCCTTTTATCAAACACATGGCTCCCTTCCAGGCTGTTACCAAAGGCTATGCTGATATTGAATCTGCAAAAGACCTAATCCTTTTCGGATTCCATGCTCACGCTGCCGACCTTGTTACATGGGGAACTGTTGGAAATGCCTATGAAGGCACTCCCGCAGATTGTCTCGATGACATCTCTTTCTATGACAATTTGAATCACTGGCTCAGGCTTAATAAACTCTATGTCTTCCAGGAAGAACGAGCACACTACAGCAACAACAGAGCTTTTACTGGCGTATATCCCTGGGTCTTTTCAAGGGAAGGAACTTACAAGAGCGGGCTGCCTACTGGAGACAGGTCAGAGATGAAATTTGTCATCGGAAACGGAAATGTCGGAGCTCCCACGACTCCTCAGGTTGACCTTGTCCTCTTTGGCACAAGGTCATTCAGATGATAAGACGAGAATTACGGAATGTAGAAATCAGCACAAGAAGTCGGGACGTTGAAAGAGCGATTGTAAAACCGCCTATCATTGAAGCGTATAGACCATCTGTTGTCTTACCTCCTGCTCCTATCTTAGCTCCTAAATTAAAAATAGCTATTCCAGAGGTTTTTGAAAAGGCTATCACTCGACCTAAAGTAGGGATTGCGGTTGCAGTAAAAGTCGAAGACCAGAAATTCTCAGAAAGCCTAGTCAAAAAAATGCTTCAAAATGTCCAGGCAAGAAATACAATACTTCCAGTGGATTGGAAATCCCCAGACATTCGGACAGGAGTTTGCGGGAAGATAGCTCCTATGCCTGTATCTAAACCTTTTGGAGTTCCAAGCATGCCGGTTAAATATCCAGTCGGCACTCCCCAACGACCACCGACAGGAATCTCTCCCTCTAAGGCGAAGGAGTTAAAAGCGGGAAAATTAAATATTATTGACAAATTTTTTCTCTTTATAAACGCTATCTTAAAGTGAGGTTAAATTGTTCATAACAGGAACTTCAAATTTAATCCTGGCTGTTTGCGGTCTATTTGCCATAGGATTTTTAGGAAGCATACTCGGAGCGGGTTTAAGTATAGTGGGTGGAATCTTTAAGGGAAAAAAGGCGAAAAAGGCTGCTGCTGCAAAGGCAAAGGCAGACAAGGCAGCTTTTGAGAAACGACAACGAGAAATAGCAAAACAAGCAGCTGCACAAAAAGTTGCAGAGGCGGAGCAGAAAAAAAAGACTATGATGATGATAGGAATAGGAGCGGTGGTTTTCATTTTTATGATGATGATGTTTATGAGGAGAAAGTAAAATGGGACTTTTTAAAGGTTTGACATGGGACACAGGATTAGGTTTCTTAGGAGACGTCTTTGGTAAAAAAACTCAACCTCCTGCAAGTGTGCCTTATGTCCCCCCTTCTACCGCACCAGTTGCTAAGAAAGATAACACTATGCTTTTTATGATTGGAGGCGGGGCTTTACTTATGATGATGATGTTTATGTTTATGAAAAAGTGAGGCAATAAAATGGAACAAGGACAGGTAAGTTTTGCAGACCATTTAAAAAATTTCGGGCTTACTATGTTACGTGGCTTGAAAGATATAGCGATTAAAGAAGGAGCGAAAATCGAGGCTGTTCAAAAAGAGGTCGAGGCTCAAAAACTTGTTATGAGCAAAGAATTACTCTGGAAGATTTTCCCTTTTGTTGTCGTCATTGGATTGACCCTCTGGCTTATTGGAAGGTTCAAATAAGATGAGCCTTTTTGTTGGTGCTGCTCCCGATTGGTTTAAAGAGTTTAAATGGTCTGATTTATGGGGAGGAGTGAAAGAGGATGCCGCTAAAATTCCAAAGGCTGTCGGGGATACAATTTCAGCCATAACAAAACCAATTCTTTCCGGAGTGAGGAGTGCCTTAACTCCTACTGTTATCTGGCTTGTAATTATAGGGATTGTAGCTCTTTTACTTTATACATATTTTAAAAAAGCGGTGAAGATCTAACATGGAAATTTTAATCGTATTCATTCTCCCGATTTATTATTTTCTTATAAGAAATGAGAGACGCGTAACTCGCTTAGAGACAAAAATGGATTTCATTTATAAAAAGAACGGAGGCTCTGAAAAATGAGACTTGCCTTAGTTTTTATCCCTTTTATTTTTGCTGCGGTTCTTGTTCTGTCTAACAGGATGGGAGGCATAGGGACTATCGTAAGTCCTAGTATAGATGTCCAGGAGAGGATTGCCTATTATGCCTCTCAGTGGCGATTAGAGACGGCTCTTGTGAAGGCTGTGGCCAAGGTAGAATCTAATTTCAAAGTCCGAGCTAAAAATCCCGCAGATCCTTCCTACGGGCTTATGCAGATCACCCCTGCCCTTGCCTATGACTATGGACTGATAAGTAACTATAAAGACCCCTCATGGCTGGAAATAGAGATGATTTACGACATCAATAACAATCTTTCTGTGGCTTGTTGGTTCATGTCGAGGCTACATTCAAAATATGGTTTTGACCAAGCTGTTCAAAGCTACAATGTGGGGGAACGGGGCTATAAAATAGGATACAGAAATTCAGATTATTTAGAAAAAGTGAGGAGAGCCTATGAGAAATATTCCTGAGATGATTCAAGAGTATGATGAAAATTCATCCATAGTTTGCGGGGTCGGTCTCACAGTAACTTTATATACTTTTCAAGTTCCTAATAAATCTAAAATGCTCTTAACTCATCTTTCAAATTATCTTAATTTAAACGGACATTGGACTCATGTTATCTGGCGGGTTTTAAGAAATGGAGTTCAGGTCGAGCCTTACGGAGCTATCACAGACCAGCTAGGATTAAGTGAGCAGCCGAGAAAAATTAGAAACATAAAATTTAATGGCGGAGATACTTTGACGATAGTTGCTATTGATGACGGGACTATTGCTCAGCCTCCCGCTCTCGCTGTCGGGATAGCCTTAAAATTTGAGTTGGCATAAATGCAACAATACGGAATACAAGCTCAAGGCAAATTGACTGTTCACGACCATACAACTCTGCCTCAAGGCGGACTGATCGCAAGTATTCTCACTTCTATTACTGACCCTGCACATGACCATTCCACTGTTGCTCAGGGGGGGATTTTTCCCGACCTTTGGCTCGGAGCAAGTCCGCTCATAAGACAGGCTTCGGGTAATATAACTTTCCAGACGAATGAAGGGGTGAATAATCTTACTTACTTTGATATAAAAGGGAAAGGAACTGAACGTGCTGTTCTTACAGTTTACGGTGATGCAAGCACAGAATACATACAATTTACAAGTGCGGGTGGAATTGGACAGATAATAACAGGAGGAGTTACGCCAGGGCCCCTCATTCTTCAAAATGATTTAGACCAACACATCAAATTCTGGGCAGGTCTCACAGCAGGCAATCCGTTATTTCGGATTTACGGATATAAGACGGCTGTGGGGGTGAAATACGGACAATTTTATGTAGATATAAATGGCATTTTAAACATATCAGGGGAAGAAGGATTAAAGTCTTATTTCGGAGGTTTTTATCTTAATACTCTTATAGCAGATAACAAGGTTCCCGATTCAGATAAAGTGGATGGTGAACACGCTGCGGACATAGTTACAGACGCAAGGGTCAAGGCTCATTTTCCCGATACGATAGCAGCCATCCTCAGCGACCATACAAAGGCTGTCCATGACGCTTTGAATATAGACGCTGATACAGTGGATGGTGAGGAAGCTGCTGCCATAGTTACAGACGCAAGGGTCAAGGCTCATTTTCCCGATACGATAGCTAATATTTTAAGCAATCATACAAAGGCTGTCCATGACGCTTTATTAATAAATGCAGATACTGTTGACACACATCATTTAGACCAGGATGTTTTACAGGCTTCAAGTCCGACTTTTGCTAAGGTTACAACTGGAGAGGTTGATAATGCTGCTGTTTTGAATCTTAAATCAAACACTAATGTAGCTATACAAACTACGCCCTCAGACGCACCCACTCCAACTATGTTTAATAATTCAATAGCTTTCGAGTTAGATGAGACAGGACATGACCTTGTAATAAGGGTGAAATATTCTGACGGAACTCTCAAAACTGGCATTGTTGCTGTAACATAAGATGTTATCATAAAAAGGAGAATATAAAATGGGATTTACACCTGAACAATTACTTGAACTCAAAAAGGCTGCTATTATTAGAAGGGTTCAAGCAATCAAGAGTGAAGCGGATTTTAGAGCTTTTGTATCTTATATCGGAAAACAGGAAATGAAAACTGTAATTAAGGAAGGGTATCAAGAAGAAGCTGATAAAATCAGGGAAAATAACAAAGAAACTGAGGCATTGGCGAAGGAACTTTTAGAACAAAAAAAAGAGATAGATAAATATTAAGGAGGTTTTAAAATACCTAGAAAACGAAGGGTCGGAAGACCGAGAAAAAAGAAAAGAGCTGTCAAGAGAAAAAGATTTGTTCGGGTATCTGTTATAGATGGCAGATTAAAAAGACGTAAGAGAAAATCAAGCGGAAGAAAAAGACGACTTCCTCCCAGAGTAAAAACAGGAAAGAATAAAGGTAGATTCAGAAAAAGAAAAAAGAGATGAATTATTTCCCTCCCGATGAGTTGAAATGTAAATGCGGGTGCGGTCTATATAATTTTTCTCCATTTCTTTTAAAAGTTATAAATGAAATTAGACGAAGGTTAGGACGTGCTTTGATTGCGCGATCAGGCTGTCGCTGTGCCTCTCATAATAGAGCAGAGGGAGGGACGGAAACCTCAGACCATTTGACAGGTGAGGGCGTTGATCTTAAAGCAATTCATTCTCATACTCGATATATAATTATTTCAACTGCGTTTGAATTTGGAATCAAAAGAATTGGCTGCAGATATAAAACTTTTATTCATTTAGGAGTAAATGAAAATAATCCTCAGGAGGTTATTTGGTAATGGGAATTAAAATAGGAAAAATCCTCAAAGGTGCTTTAGGTATAGCGACATCTATCCTTCCCGGTGGGGGCGTAGTCAAAGGGATCCTGGGGCTTGCTGCCGAGAAAATTCCTGGTGCAAAGCCGATCCTGGAGGCTGTCTTTAATGAAGCTGAAAAAATGTATGAGGAGAGGTCGGAAATAAGAAAGGCATATCTCAAGGCTCAGGAAGAACAGAACAGATTTATCCTGGCAAGTGAAGGAAGATACACAGATTTAAAAACAAAGATTGAGGGAATAGCTCGAAGCCTCACACGTCCAGTTTTAACTATCGGCTGTGTTACTAATTTAATCATAATGCTTTGGTGCAAAATGGAGATCGCTCAAGTCTTTGGTGGGATCTGCATTATGCTCGTAGCGTCCTGGTGCGGGACTAAGGCAATCAGAGATTGGAAGGAGAAGAAACAAAAAAGACAAAAAGGAAATACACATATCCCCTACCCTCTTTAAAAAAAATGCTCACAGCAGACCGGGCATATTTGAATAAGCATTTGTCCAGAATATCAGCCAGGCAATCAAAGGAGGAATTCGGGTCCCCTGAATGGACGAGGTTTAACCAAACACTAAACGTCATTCGGATCGAGCTTGAGCAAAGAGCTTTAGGGAAATGATTATAGCTTTTTGCTTTCTTAAATATCCCATCCATATAAAATGGCTGTTACGATTCCGGTTATTGAGGATTTCTTATAAAGAATTGATGAAATCTTCAAATCATTTTTATCAGGGAAGCAAAAACAGGCATTTCTACATATCAGAATAGGCTCATCCTCTAATTTTCATCCGTAAAAAACGTTCAAGGCTAAGAATCCGCTACCAACTATAAGGGGTCATGCTCGATCGTGCGTCTATGGCCTTCTCAGAGGCTTTTTCTCTTGGGGGGATTGAAAAAAAATCTTATCAGGGGGAAAAAGGCTTAATTTGATTTTTTCTTGCCTTCTATATCATAGACCTCTTTCGTCCTATGACAATAAAGAAGGAAAAGTCCATTGAATCCATATTTCTTGAGCATCCTATATTGCCTATAGTCCTCCGAAGTAAAATAATTTTTTCTTCTATGATTATGAATGATTATCCTTATTTCTTTTATGCTATAATTTTTATTCTTAATTTTTTTCAGCGTTTCTTCCAACCTTCCTATGCTCATGTGAATTTTAGTTTCATAATGGCTAGTATATTTGATAACTACCCCATTTTTCATGAATATATATACTCTCTCGATTGGGTCGGGGAAAAGCTCTTGCCAAGAATAGACACGCTTCTTTTTCTCCGCAGAAAAAACAAAGCTCATCATCACAAGGAAAATTAACCATAGACTCAAAACTTTAGCTTTCATTTTCATCTTCCATGTCGGTTTTCCTTTATTATAGGCAATGTTTTTTGATTGTCAATAGTGAATCATATTTTATTTATAAGACGTCTTCTTCGATCGGGCTGCCGGTTGATATTTCCCAGAGGAAAATTCCGAGCGAAAAATCGATATTTTGTGATCATTTTTAAAAAAAACACTTGACAAGGATTTTTTTTTGAGATATGGATTTTACTTTAAGAGGTGAAAAATGGAAGAATCAAAAATTAAGGCAACTCGAAAAAAAAGAGGCTGGACTCAGGAATATCTTGCGAGTATTGTCGGCTGCACAAGAGAACATTTAAATAAAATTGAAAATAATCATCATAACCTGAGCTTAAAACTTGCTAAAAAACTTTCTTATGCGTTAGGTTTGAAATTAGAAGAATTATGAATGTGAAATATACTTCACATAATAACCGTTATGCGACACAGTTTTTAAACCCTACCTCTGTAAACCCTCCTTTATCCTCCTGATGGCAAAAAAAAAGGGTCTGCAACATATCGGCATAGAACGCCGGACTTTTAAAATGAAACAATGGCGATCCTTGAGTGCAGGTGAGAAGATTTTTTATTGGCATTTGAAAGCAAAATACAACGGATCAAATAATGGGGAGATCGAACTCCCCTATCGTTCCATGAAAGACGTTAAGGGTTGTTCTAATCATAGGACGATCTCAAGGGCAAGTAAAGGATTGCAAAAAAAGGGATGGATTGAAATAACAAAAAAGGGCGGTCTTTATCGGCATAATAATTTATATAAATTAACATTTAAATATGATCTTTATGGATGTGAAAGTAGTTATTTAATATCAAAATATCGTGATAAAAATAAACAGTAAATGAAAAAAAACGTAAAGCACTTT
>JABUBK010000455.1_pt1 | contig 10177 bp, 25 predicted proteins | sample 7332671 | NCBI WGS metagenome assembly JABUBK01 (sample SAMN07256342, study PRJNA390944) | subsurface metagenome | isolation source: Methane hydrate marine sediment | place: Pacific Ocean: Eastern North Pacific, ODP site 1244 | collected 2002
CAATTATTAGGATTTCCCCTTTTTTTCTTCTTCCTTTTCTTTCCTTTTCGCTTCCGGAATTGGCCTTTTCTCTTGCCTGTTTTAATTCTGGGGGGTAAACCTTTGCGTCCTTTTTTGGTCTTTGAACCTTTAGGCCGTCCGGATTTTCGCGGTCGGCCGGGTTTTCTTTTAGCCACCTTCGAGCCTCCTGGGTTATCCTTTGAGGGGATAAGAAATATTGTACCTTTAGGCAATTTTTTTAGCTTTTTTACTTTAACCGCTTTATAGCGTTTAGTGTCAACTGTGATATGTTTCCCTTTCAATGTTTTTAGTTTGACGGTTGTTCTTGATATCATGGCTGATTTGGTGCAGATGATATTATTGTAAATCTATCAAATTTTGCATGACAACCATGATAAGTCCCTGAAAGATAAGTCCCATTTCCACAAACAAGACCAACTGTTTGTCCTCCGTCTTGTCTTCCTAAAGTCACAGCAGGGTCACCCTTATGTTCAAATAAATTTGTCCAATTAAGATTGTCTAAACTATAATCATAATAAGCTAGAACCGCTTTTTCATCAAAACAGGACAATCTAATACGAAGCCAAATAGGCAAAGTAGTTAAACCTACAACCTGCGCTTGTATAGCCCCACATTGTTGAGAAACACGAATACTATCTTCTCCAGCACTTCCCTGATCATCTACACCTCTTCCAAAGAAAAAATAATCAACGTCTGGGTCACCTATAGATTGCTTTCCTATAAAAAGTCCTGCAAAACCATCCCCTAGAGGATTTGAAAAATAAGTCATTTTTGTTTTAATTATGCAGGGTTGAGATAGCATATTTATATATATTCTAGGGGCTTCATTGTGACCTGATTTCCAATTTCCGTTATTAGTTTCGGCTATCGATATTTCAAGTTTACCATCCTGTACCACAATAAGTGAACCTGTCTCAATTTCACCTAGCCAAATATTCCAATGCCAGGATACGGAATCGCCCCCGAATCTATCATCAAATTTTAATTTAGAAGATATATTCGCTAATTCTTGCATATAAAAAAGAGGTATTCCTTCCTGTGGGCTCATTTATTTAACCTGTAACATCTCATATTTTAAAGCAATCCTAACCTTTACGGGGTCTATGTATTCATTTTTTACGAAAACTTGAAAAAGGTCGCCCCCTTGAATTTCAAGGCCGGCTAATTCTCTTAGCGGGGCCCCAAATGCGATCTGGTCTTTAATAGCACCATAAGGCTCTATCAGTATTCCATTTCTTTTAAAAATCCAGGTAATATGTCCCCAGGCATCGAATTCATCCATGCCATTTGCAAAATGGGTAACCGTCATTTTAGCCTCTGACGGAACCTGAAAAGAAAAAAAATCAAGAGTAGTTCCATTCGTTACATTTTTAGAAATATTTATATCTTTTTTAACTGTAAATTCCATAAGCAACCCTCACCTTTGAAAGATAATCTGAATTTCTGCGGCCTGAATTATATCCATATTCCCCCACGTTATACATTTGAACAGCTTGATTGAAAGAATATGTTTTCATTAACCGGGATAAAAATTTACACCCCATATATAAGTTATTCTCTACGTTATAAATCATCTCTATTTCTGACCGGGTGGGGTTTTTATAATCCTTAACAAATCCATAATCTTGAGCAAGCATCGGGGTTATTTGCATTAATCCATAAGACGGGTCAGAAGGATTTTTAGCCCGGGGATTAAAATTTGATTCCACTTTAACAACCGCTTTAACGAGTGCCGGTTCTAATCTCCTGGCCCTTGCTTCTGATTCTATCTTAGTTAAAATTTGAGAAGTGCTGCCGATCTGAAAGGCCGCCACACGTTGAGTAAAAAGAAAAACGGCAATTCCAACGATACTCAAAATTAAAATTTTCATTTTAATTTGCCATTGATTAAAGTCTCTAATCTCGTCAATCGCCTTTCATTTCGCAAAAATATAAGCAATATAGTTATTAGAATTACTGCCGTATCCATTATTTTAAATGTTCAAAATCTTTTTATAATTTTTAAAAATAATTAATCCGATGATTATAAAAACAAGCAACCAAATCAAGGTGGGAGTGAAGGCCGACCGCACACCGGATAAAATAGGTTTTGTAGTGCCCGATACAATATCCCCTACGATCTTGGGAATTTTTTGAGCATCCTCTTTCACGCTACGGAAAAAATCTCTCCAATCTAAATGCTTTAACCAATCCGGGAAAAAGCCCATTTTATTTAAACCTTATAATTGCAACAGCCGCCAAGCCTGCGATAATAAAAGGAAAATATTGCCACAAAATATTTTTACCGGCAACCGTTTTTTGTGTTTCAATTTCCTTTTGAATCGCTTCTGTTTTCGACAATTCTTTAACCGCAATTTCCTTTAAAACATACAGGGCCGTTTCCTTTAAAGAATTTATTACGTCCTTAAAACTTGTTCCTGGGGCCATGTTTCACCTCTTATTTTCTCATCATCATAAAAATTACTAATATCAAAACTAATCCCCCTCCGGCTATGGCGATCATCATTACAGTTTTTTTGCCCTGCTGTGCTTGGATATCCATTTGTCTTGTAAAATCCGCTTTTTGATCTTCAAGCATTTGCTTATAATTTATCTGGGCCGTTGAGGTGGTTGTTTTTTCCCCTCCACCTCCAAAAATCGCTTTTCCTATCGTTCCAATTACGCTAAAAATTCCCATGTTTTCCTCACTTTATTAAAATAAAAGCCAAACAACAATGATAGCACCTAAAACAAATAATATCGCCTTCTCATTATCATCATCGGTAACTATATCATCATCGGCAACTATTTCATAAGGCTTGCCGGTTTCTGGGTCGATTGCCCATCCCTTAGGAATCCCCCCTCGGGAAGGAAGATCAACATGAATTCTAGGAGTCATGGGAGGAGGACAAGAAAGAATTTTACCTGTCATATTATTTCCTCAATATAAAAAATCCCACAACAGCAACCGCCCCTATTATCAAATAAACAGTAAGATTCTTTTTTCCCCATTTTGGGCCTAGTGTCCCAATTTCTTGGCCATGTTTAGCAATAGGAATTTCTCTAAAATCCTTAATAGTTGTCGTGGTAATGGGGGGGGGATATATGATAAATGGCGGCGGTTTTATATCTGGGGGGACAATGCCAATTATGTCAACATCACGTGGGGCTACGTCCCCAATCCTTTCCCTTCCTACCGTAACTTGTCGATCTATCTCTCGAACAAAATCATCATCCCGTAGTCTTTGCCGTCTTAACCGATTCCGGCTTAGCATTCATTTACCTTAACTCTCTTGTGCCGAATAGAACAATGTCAACCTGGGGAGTGGTGGCCGCTACATAAGCCCCGTTCCCGATTTTAAATTTGATCTCTGATCTCCCTCCGGTTGGATATCCGCTTTTATAGGAACCTTCCTTCGCAAAAAGATAAGGATACACACCGGCCAAGGTTCTTGAATTTGAATAGTGGGCTCGATCTTCCTGGAAGGAATCAACTTTTTTGGTTTTAACCCACGACATGAGATTATCTTCAAAAGAAATATCTGTCATTAAATCAACCGGTGTCCCGTCAAAAGGATTTCCTACGGTTCCCCACGTAACAAGATCATTCGCAACAGCAAAGAATCCAAAAAGAATTAGATCATCAGCAGATTCTATATCAGCATAGCCTTTGGCTACAGCCTGGAATGGTGCAAGGTGCTTGATATAAGGCATCCCGATTGGTTGCCCGGTGTCTTTAAATCCAGATTTATTCCGGACAAGAGAAATATCAACAGTAACAGCTTGAGTAGCTGCGGCTGGGGTTCTTTGAAGATCGGCAAGAGTGCCAGTCTGCAATTCCAACTCGATCATAGTGTAGCGACTTGAAAGGATTGATAAATCCTCTTTCTTGCTGATAAAAGGAAAGGTAAAAGGAATATCAATATTACAATGAAAAGTCAAAGCACCGGCAACAACGGTCGTATATCCAGGTTCGACGCCATTCATAAGATAATTCAGATAGTATAACCCCATTCCTGGAACTGAAATGGGATTTTCGTTTCTTGAAGTCCGGAGATTAATCCCCTTAATAAAACGATAGGCCCCCAAAGGATTGGGAACCGTACCCCCTGCACCCACAACGTGATGAAAGGATAAACGGATTTTCCTCCAACCTTCACCCGACAAGGGAAAAATATCCCGATAAGTTTTTGTTTGACTTACCTGTAATGTGTCCCCTGCAATTAAAAGAACATCTTCCTCTGGTAATCTTCCTGGTGACATTTTTCCCCCTTATCTCACAACCAGGCTTTTCAGGAATGGTACTCTGTAAACAATTATCATAACAACTACGACCACCAGGGCATTGATGATAAATCCTTGAATTTTTTCGCCTGTGAGCAATTTACTCATAATTGAAAACCTCCATTCTTATTGAACCTATGGAGGATTAGGGAGAGATGCAAGGAATATTGAGTATATATATATATTTAAATGTGTGGCCAAGCAAAGTCAAAGTTCTAAGGTGATATACTCTAAAGTATCGAGATTAGAAATTTTCTCTATTTCTTCATCGGAAATATAATCTTTTAAAAAATTTTTATCGGCTCTATCCGTAAGTTTAAATACTCTGTATTCGTCAACCTGTTCTCTCCAATTAGGGTGCAAATCCACGAACCGATGAGAGATCGCTATTATATCTATATTCCAATGGGCCCCAAATCTGAACAATGTCTCAATCGGCCGGGAGTTTTTCCCATACATGTGAATTTCATCGAAAACAACCAGGGTATTTGTTTTTTTAGTTGTTAATTCGCTATCCCATACCGCTTCAACAAAGCTATATAAATCATAAATATTTTCGTAAACAAAAAATTTTTCCCACGTTTTTAAATATTGATATTCACGTAAAAAATCTAAAATAAATATTTGATTATATTTTTCGTCGAGGATTAGATTTTTTGCTAGTACGGTTTTACCTTTTCTCTTTTTTCCCACTATCGCTATCATCATTTTTTTTCTTTTTTACCATCAACCTTTTAGAAATATCAATCCCCAAAACTCCTAATATAAAAAATTCGTCTTTCATATAATCCTGAACTTCATATTTTACTGCCATCCTTGCCGTTGGGGGAGATAAGAGTTTTTTAACATCATTTGTTATCGGCTCGAAGCCTTTTTTCAAAACTCCACCTAATTGATAAAGAAGTACCCAAAGATTTCCGCAAATTTCCTCTAATTCTGGGGCCTCTAGCTTTCCCGGTTCTTCCTCCTCACCACCAGGGGATGCCGAGGATTCCTTTTCTTCCGGGGGGGGGAGTAACTCTTTGAACGGGGGCTTTTTTTCGTCGTTTTTGTCTAGGGGGCTTATTTCCGTTTTCTGTTTTTTCAGACTCTTGTTTGATTCCTTCGTCGGTTTTTGGTTGTCCTTTTTTTCCTCGAGTTTTTTTCCCATGTTTGTTAACTCCTCGTTTAATTTTTTTTCTTTTATTTTCAACCTTAATAGGCAATTCAACACGATGAATTTCAAGGCCAGATACAGAATCTTCGGGAGTCCCATTTTTTATTTCATTTGCTATTTTTTGTACCCTGTCTTTTTCCTTTTTTTCCATTTCCTTCCTCTGTCCTTACATATGATTCCACAAATGCGTTTAATATGGTTTTTCCTGTTAGCCCCTTAGCCCCAAGCGTAGCCCTCCATGCTTGGTGAAGATCATCCGATACCCAAAAATAAATTGCTTTCATCGTTGCCTCGTTTTGGGTATCAAATATATATATATACAATGAGCAAATCAAGTTAAAATAGATGTATATATATTTTTCGTGGGTTTTGAAATTCTTATGTTTTTAGCTTTGCGATGGATTCAAAGGAAACGCTTCCCGAAACGGAACCCTCTCTCAATACGAATAAAATATTGAACGTAACAACTTGAACGGCATTGGGATAAAAGGCCACAAGATCAGCATAGAGATCATTAAGTTTTTTGTCTATTATTTCCAGAGTATCTCTTTGGCTTAATTTTTTTTCAGGCATTTTATTTTCCTCAATTTTCAAGAGACATTTTAAAGGCATTAGATAATAATTGAATTTTGTCGAGTATTTTTTTCATAAAATCCTCTCTCACACTAAGCCCTCGATAATATTCAGTCGCTACACTTTGCATTTCATCGCAAATTTTAACAACGGTTCTGGCAAAATTCTTTTCTTGTTCATTCATTTTTTTTGCCTCCCTTTTTTTCAAAAACGATGAGATAAAATCTCTTTCGTTGACCACAACATCTTGTGGTTTAGGCTCGAAATAATTACTTTTTTTATTTACCATGGTAAATTACTCAAGAAATTAGTTTACATAATATATATTATCCGTCCCCGCTATCTCACCCCCAAAATATTTTTAATCCGCTTCCACAATCTAGGTTTATAATCCTCGCAATCGTTGTTTCTATTTTTATCCGAGGGGTGTTTACTATATGCATTTTTTCGACTGTCCCAATAATTCACCACGAAAAGCTCTTTCCTACATTTAAATAAATTTTCAAAATTTCTAAATTGCAGACTTTTATTAAACCAATGGCAATCATCACAATAAACCTTCATTTCAACCTCCCTGGTTTACATAATATAACTTATCCGTCCCTGCTAGCTCACCCCTTCCGGTCTTCCTTCAATCTTCACTCCATTTATGGCGATTAGGGTAATAGCACAAAGATTATAACGAATTATCCACCATTCACACTTATCTTTTCCACAGGGCCCAACAACATTGTCTTTCTGATCAAATAATAATGGACACCGTTTTTTTAGCATTTTTACCTCCCTGGTTTTTTCTTTCTTTTCTTTTCTGTTTTTTTAACAACCTTTAAAAAATCTCCTAAATCCATGACAATCGTGAACAATCTTTTAGGCTTTCTTTTTTTCATTTATCCTCTTGGTTTACATAATATTAGTTATCCGTCCCTGAGATATAACTCCCTCTCTTCTTTTTTTATATAATGTAAATCTCTAATTCCTGTGCCAATTTCAACTCCGCTTCCTGAAAAAGTTAATCCATATTTTTCAGCAATTTTTTCAATCTCTTTATCAAAGCCTTCTGAAATAGTATTTAATTTAGGATATTCAGTTTGATAATAAACTTTTAAATCTTTCATTCTTTATCACCTCCCTGGTTTACATTCTTATAAGCACCGGGGCTTTTTTTGTGGCTAATTATCACCCCTCTTTTCGTGTCGATTTTTACCCATTTTTTTGATTTGGGATTTAAAAGTTGAACTCTATTTTTTTGCATTGGTTTACACCACCTTGTGGGGCATCTCGCCCCCCTACAAATTAAAAATTGCTTCAATGTAACCTTTCAAAAATGTTTGAAGTATTCGGTCAATTTCATATCTCCTGTGAAAAAAATCTGGAGAATCTTTTTTCTGCGTCCATTCGTAAGCTACTTGAACAATAGTTGTAGAGGTGTCCTCAATTATTTTTCTTATTTCATCATTCATTTTTACCTCCCTATAAAAATCATTTAACCACTACAGAATCATCCTCCAAACCTTGCAACATAACCTCACAATTTAAAATTTGTTTTCTACCTTCACTCTTTAAAACATAGCTTGCATCACTTTTCAAAATAAAAAGAACAGCTCTCAAAATTACCCTAAGAATCACTTTTAAATCCATTTTTGCCTCCACATATTTTAAAAACTCCGCACGCCGGAGATTTCTTTTTTATTCGCTTCCCAAACCACTTACAATAACGGCCACCTTTTCTCTTTTGCTGATTCAAAAATAAATCAATTTCGACATAAGGTTCAAGGAAAAAATAAAACCTGCAATTTTCACAAATATCTAATTTTGAATCGATCATTTTTTCCCTATAAAATGCAGCTCTATCAAAGCCTGTGTTAATTCTAATGCAACATTAGAGAATTCTTTTATAAATTGTTCTCTAAAAATTCTCTTGCCATGAAAATCAACGGCTATTTTCTCCATCTTCCAAACTATATCCAAAATCTTACTTGCGATTTTTGCTTCACTCATTTTTTAATCTCCCTTTGTTTTATATAGAATTTCTTTTAAAACATAATGAATTTTATCAAGCACATTTCCGATCATGGCCAACATAACGGCGATAATAAATAAGGGTATTGCGATTGCTAATAAAATTGCTTCCATTTTTTACCTCCAAATATTTTAAATATTTTGCCCGGCCGCCGAAAATTAATTTCATTGGATTTAGACCAAAATCCCGGAATGTATGGTAGATATATAGATACGGTTCGCTTTCGACACCGTCCGACGGTTCGCTTTCGACACCGTCGCCCCATAAGCCAATTTTGGCTCTTTTGCCCGACGGTTCGCTTTCGACACCGTCGACGGTGCATAATCGACACTTGATTCTATTCATTTTTAACTGATTGACGGTTCGCTTTCGACACCGTCAGATCGCTAACTTTTTTTTGAATTTATTCATAATTCACAAGCGTAAAAGTCATACTTAAATGTTAATTTATAGAAATTATTATAGCGATAAAGACCACCCTTTTTTTCTCTTACAATCCATTTTTTCTTCTCCAATTCTTTGACGGCCTTTGCGATCGCATGGCGATTGCAACAGCCTTTAACTCCCTTCATAGCGGCATAGGAAAGCCTGATCTCTCCATTATTTGCCCCATTATATCTTCCTTTCAGATGTATATAAAAAATTTTAGCGGCCGCACTCAGGCCACGCCAATGATCTTCTTTCAACGTCCGGCGTTCAATCCCTATGTGTTGTAAACCTTTCGGCCTCTTTATTCTTTTCATCTCTAAATAAAAAAGCGAAATTAAATCCCTGTCCCGGCCATGCGGTTAAGCATATGGATATGGAATAGACCAAGATCAGGGATTTAATTTCGCTTTTCTTAACCGCATTAATAAATTTTTATAATATATTTAAATCGTTGTCAATGTTTTTAGTCGCTCGAGCGAGTTATTTTTTGAAATTCTATTAATCTAAAAAATCATTTTTTTACAGAAACGATGAGATAAAAAAAAGTAAATCCCTCACCCCCTTTTTTATATGATCATAAAACACGTCTAAACTCACCCCAAGAGCGTGGATCCTGATCAGCTGCGGATCCTCCGGAATCCTGGACCCTGGGGGGTGATATAAGAAAAGGAGTTCTCCCTCACCCCCTTTTAATGAAAAATCCCCCCTGGATAATTTTTATTTTATTCCCCTCGAGAGGAAAAAGCCCTCAGAAGCCCATAGAGCGACGAACCAAGGCATCCCCTTATAGTTGGTCGACCAACTTTAGCCTTGAAGGAATTTGACGGATGAAAATTAGATGATTAGGCTATTCTGATGTAGAGAAATGGCCGTTTTTGTTCCCCTGATAAAAATGATTTGAGCATTTAATCAATTCTTTATACGTGATCTTTAATAATCGACACCTTAACAGCCATTTAATATGGATTGGATATTTGAGAAAGCAGAGAGCTATTATCATTTTTTATTCCTTCCTTTATAATCCCTGAGAGCTTTAGTTGAGGCCCAGGAAGCGACAAGCCCGGCAGTTATGATACCAAAAATATAAGGAAAAGTAAGATTCATATAAATCATTATAACCATATTGATGACACAAAAAATAGTCAAAAAGGGCCTTGTCATTGTCCGGATAATTCCCTCTGCTTTTGTTTTAAGCTCTGCATACCTCCCTTCTGATTCTATATAAAATTTGTTTTGCTCTTTCATTTCCGCAAGGTAAGCATCTCTTATATCTGCACGTTCCCGATATAGTGCCTCACTTTCATTAAATACATCCTCAAGAAATTTCTCTCCACCGGGTATTTTTTTTGCACCTAATTTTAAAAGACTTTTAACAATGCTTCCACCGGGGATGATAGAAGAAGCAATCCCCACGACAGATTTAAATATCTTACCTAATCCCATTACCAAATAACCTCCTGAGGATTCTCTTTATTTATACCCAAATGAATAAAAGTTTCATATCTACAGCCAATTCTTGTAAGCCCAAATTCTAAGGCAGTTGAAATTATTATATATCTTGTGTGGGAATGAATAGCTTTAAGATCAACGCCTTCACCTGTTAAATGATCTGAGTTTTCTTCCCCCCCCTCGTGTTCATTCCAGGCAATACAGCGACACCCTGATTTTGCAATTAAGGGCCGCCCTAACCTTCGCCTGATTTCATTTATAACCTT
>JABUBK010000456.1_pt1 | contig 10172 bp, 8 predicted proteins | sample 7332671 | NCBI WGS metagenome assembly JABUBK01 (sample SAMN07256342, study PRJNA390944) | subsurface metagenome | isolation source: Methane hydrate marine sediment | place: Pacific Ocean: Eastern North Pacific, ODP site 1244 | collected 2002
ACGGGGGGGGAACAGGAAATCTAATCAATGCAATTGTTTGTGCCTTTATACTAAAAGAAATCCAGATTGGAATGGGAGTATATGGAATACCGGTAGTATATTACAAAGTAGTCATAGGAGCCCTATTAGTAATAAGCGTCATTGGTAATCGGCAAATAATACAAAGAATGACCAAGGCGATGGCTGGTATAAGAAACTCGGGCAAAACTACCGAAGTGGTAAGCAGCTTTGATGAAGATTAGAAGTGGAGCGGGACAATGGTTAGGTTTTTGACTCATTTCCAGAAATGGGGTGGTGTAGCGAGAAATATCCTATGGACACGTCTTGAAGTTAGGGTGTTAGTAGCTCTTTTAATCATTATTGGAGTCTTCACTTCCTTTTCCAGGGAGTTCATCGGACCGCATATCTTACCCGGTATACTTCTCACCGGATCGACACTGGGAATAATGGCTATAGGTATGTCTCTGCTGATAATTTCAGGAGAAATAGACCTTTCCGTAGCCTCGGTTTATGGGTGGGGCGTGTTCCTGGCTACAATTCCCACAAACATGGGTTTACCTTTTCCACTGAGCGTCTTGATAGCCTTAGTTTTTGGATGTCTTGTCGGCTTCTTGAACGGATTCGTCACCCTGAAATTCAAAATACCCTCCTTCATAACCACTCTGGCTTCAATGTGGATACTCCGAGGTATAGAAATCGGTATTTTTGGACAAGGTTTTTTTTCCTATAAAGCAGGGCCATCACTTCTCTTGAGTTCACTGAGCGGAAAAGTTGGGCTGGTTCCCAAGCTATTTTTCTGGTTTATTGGGCTTGCGGTGATATTCAGTATCGTTTTAACTCGCACTAAGTTTGGAAATTGGGTGTTCGCCGTGGGTGGTGACAAAGAAACAGCCAGGGCCCTTGGGGTAAGAGCCGATAGAGTCAAAATCGCCTGTTTTATGATTACCTCCACTCTGGCAGCTTTTGCCGGTGTCACCTATTTAGGAACCATGAAGTGGTTTATGAGCCGTGTAGGAATGACTCAGTCCGGTTATGGATTAGAGTTAGAAACTATTTGTGTCGCCATAATGGGAGGTGCATCATTCGCCGGTGGAGTGGGGAGTATTCCAGCAGTATGTCTGGCCGCTTTGGCTTTTTCCTCATTCAAAAATGGTTTCATTCTGATGGGCATATCCAGCTACTGGCTGGATGTCTTTGCGGCCATATTACTAATAACATTTGTCATACTGCACACAGTTCGAAAAAGATGACTTTCAAAGAATCTTTTTGTACTTTAATGAATTTTGAGAAACCGGATTTACTGGTCCAGTTTGAATGGGGCTATTGGGATGAAACTATCGAAAGATGGCGAAAGGAAGGATTACTACAAGACAAACAACCCTGGGAACACCTTAATATTACTACCTATGAGAGAGTCCCTGTTAAGAGAAGATTTGATCCAGATTTTGAGATAAAAGTTTTAGAAGAGAATGAAGAGAATCAAATTATTCAAGATGAGAATGGAATAATTCAAAAAATATCCAGAAATAGAACTGCCTTCCCCCAATTTTTAAAACATCCTGTACAAAATAGAGAGGACTTTGAGAAGATCAAGGAAAGGCTTGACCCGCACTCCGATGGGAGGTATCCTTCCGATTGGAAAGAAAGAATAGAGAATTTACAGAAGAGGGATACGATTCTTGTTCTTGGTCAATGTGATATTAGCTTCTTTGGTTGGCCTCGAGAACTTATGGGTTTAGAAAATTTACTTATGAGTTTTTATGACCAACCTGAGCTTATTAAGGCTATAAATGATTATCATCTCTGGTTTTTGAAAGAGCTTTACGATAAGGCATTGAGCGAGGTTGATTTTGACTGTGCATTTATCTGGGAGGATATGGCTTATAAGAATGGTCCCCTTATCTCTCCTGACCTATTTCGCGAATTTATGCTTCCCTATTATAAAGATTTAACTTCTTATTTACGGAGTAAGGGAATAAAGTGGATAATTCTAGATTCAGATGGAAATATTGAAAAACTTATCCCTCTATTTATAGAGGGAGGAGTAGATGGTCTACTCCCTTTTGAGTGTGCCGCCGGCTTGGATATTAGAGAAGTAAGAAAGGCATATCCAGACTTGAGAATTCTGGGAGGTATTGATAAAATGGAGATTGCTAAAGGTAAAGAGGCTATAGATAGGGAGTTAGAAAAAAAACTACCCTTTATGTTTTCTAAAGGGGGATATCTTCCTACTCTCGATCATCATGTTCCTCCAGAGATATCTTATGAGAATTTCAAATATTATCTGGAAAAAACAAGGAGAGTCTATCTTTATACATGAGGAGACTGTATCTACTATTCTGTGATAAAGAAACTGGTTTTTTTCGAAGACACAGATCTCATTTTTGAGAGTTTTTGAGAGAAAGTAAGGAGAAAATTGATAAAGTCTAAAAGTGGTGATAAATAATTACCTCGTTTATGGAAAGGAGAAGATATGTGGTTTCCCGATTAACACCTCAAGAGAGAGTTATCAAGGTCTTTAGAAGGGAAAAGCCGGACAAGGTGCCCAAGGATCTTGGCTGGACTCCTCAAATCTATCAATTAATTAAGGAAAAGACAGGTTCTTCGGACCCCTTGGGGTATTTTGACTGCGAAATGAGAGGAGTTGGTTGGCTATCCACTAGGAATAAGCGGGACTTTTCTTTTTATTTGGGCAAGCCACCTTTACCTTTTTCTAACTGGATTGACAAACGCTTTCTTGAAATACAAAGTACTGAAACAAAGAAACCATGTTCCTTGGGCGGAGAATGGGGTGAAGGTAAACCGCCTTCTTCTCCCTGGGTTGACCAGGAATGGGGCGTAGGATATATCCCTACTACTTCCAAAGATCCTCACCATTCCCACCTTCTTGGCTTTGTTTATCCTATGCGTAATTTAAGGACGATAGACGAGTTAAAGGAATATCCTTTTAGTGACTATGAGGCTAACTATCGTCATAGACATCTTGAGGAAAAAGTGAAGGAAATTCATAAAAAAAGCTTATGTGCTACCGGTAGTTTAGCTATGACTATTTTCGAGGTTGCCTGGCAACTTACAGGAATGGATAAGCTTTTTTTTGATTTTGCCGAAAATAAACCTTTTGCTAAATACTTATTGGACCATATCACTGAGATGCGAAGGTTTCAGATTAGACGTTTGGCTGAAGCAGGAGTGGATCATATTCATTTGGGTGATGATATAGGTACCCAGAAGGGGATGATGATGAGTCCTGAGATGTGGATGGGGTGGTTTAAGGAAAGGATGAGAAGTATCATCTCTGTAGCTAAAAAAACTAATCCAGAAGTAATAATCTCTTATCATAGCGATGGGAACATAGAAAAAGTAATTCCAGAGCTAATTGAGATTGGGGTTGAGGTACTTAATCCGGTACAACCAGAGTGCATGAATCCGGTAAAATTAAAGAAACTGTATGGGGATGAACTTGCCTTCTGGGGTACAGTAGGCATTCAAAGCACCATGCCTCTTGGAACTCCAGAAGAGGTAAGAATAATAATAAAGCAAAGAATTGAAATAGTGGGAAAGGATGGGGGTTTATTGATAGCTCCTACCCATGTGCTTGAACCAGAAGTTCCCTGGGAGAACATTCTTGCTTTCTTTGAGGCAGTGGAAGAATTTGGCAGGTATTAAATCTTTGTTGGAAAGGAGGCAGCTGGCGCCCAGGTAAAAGAATTGTTAGATAGAGTAAAAAAATGGAGTAAGAGAAGGGCTTTCTTTGAAAAAACTCAAAGGGGTAATGAGGTTACCTGGAATATAGTAAAGGAAAATAAATGATGAATCTCAAAGCACTATTGAAAAAGGCAGATGAAGGTAGATACGCTATTCCTGCTTTCAATTATTCAGATATCTGGGACCTATTGGCTATAATCGAGGCGGCAGAGGAAGAGAGATCACCAGTAATAATCTCCTCCAATCCTTTAGTAGCTAAGGTGATAGGTGTTGATTATTTGGCAGCTATTGGTAAGGTAAGTATGCAGTTGCTCAAGGTTCCCCTGATACATCACCTGGACCACTCCACCAGCTTTGAGCTGTGTGCTGAATGTGCTAAAAAAGGCTATCCTTCAGTGATGATTGATGGCTCAGCTTTAAAGCTGGAGGAGAATATCGCTTTAACCAAAAAAGTAGTTGAGTTTGCTCGTCCAAAGGGTGTCTGTGTGGAAGGAGAGCTGGGAAGAATCAAAGGAAAAAGCATAGAGGGTGAGTATAAAGGAGAGGATTTCTTAGTCAATGTTGAGGAGGCTATTCAGTTTGTCAAGGAAACAAAGGTAGATTCTTTAGCTATAGGCATTGGAACCGCCCATGGATTTTATGATACCAATCCAGAATTAAACTTTGAACGTCTGGCCGAGGTGAATGAAGCGATTAAAATTCCCCTTGTTTTGCACGGAGGAACCGGTATTCCTGATGGAGACATTAAAAAAGCTGTTATCCTGGGGATGAATAAGGTTAATATTGGTACCATTATTCACTGCACTTATATGAATAGCTTGAGAGAGGAGTTAAACAAGCGAGAGAAGAATCCTTATACTCTTGAGGTGATGCTTCCGGTAAAAGAGGAAATCAAAAAAGTGGTGAAGGAGAAAATAAGGGTTTGTGGCTCCAGTGAAAAGATGTAAGCGAGGAAAGTTGTAAGATTTGATGTGGTTGGACTAGGGTGTATCGCTAAAGTAAGGAGGTAGTATGAAAGGATGTCTTGGTGTAATTGTAGGGAATAGAGGTGTATTCCCCGGCTCTTTGGCAGAGGAGGGAAGAAGGGAAGTAGTTGATATTTTAAAGAGACAAGGGATAGAGGTAATTTTACCTTCGAGTAATGAGACAAGGTATGGTGCTATTGAGAATTTTAAGGAGGCAAAAAAGTGTGCTGAACTTTTCCGTAAGAATTGTGAAAGAATTGATGGTATTTTAGTAAGTCTTCCCAATTTTGGTGATGAGAGGGCGATAGCGGATACCATAAGAATGTCAGGCCTTTCTGTTCCAGTACTCATCCAGGCTTATCCGGATGAGCTTTCAAGAATGGGTATCGAGAATAGACGAGATAGTTTTTGTGGAAAACTTTCTGTATGCAGTAATTTAAAGCAATATAGAATCCCTTTTTCTCTTACCAGGCTTCACACGGTTTCTTTGTCTTCCCAGGATTTTCTTCTAGATCTTGACTGGTTTATGGGAGTATGTCGTATAGTAAAAGGGCTCAGTCAGGCAAGGATTGGAGCCATTGGTGCCAGAATAACTCCCTTCAAGACAGTACGTTTCAGTGAAAGATTGCTTGAAGATGCTAGCATCTCTGTAGAGACAACTGACCTTTCTGAGGTGATTATGGCAGTGGAAAAATTAAAAGATTCTGATAAGGAAGTCCAGAATAAATTAAAAGCACTTACTTCCTACTGTCCGACAGGTAAAGTGCCCAACTTATCTCTTTTGAAGATGGCAAAATTGGCCGTAGTTCTCAATAGATGGATAAAAGAAAATGGGCTCAATGCTTGTGCCTTAAGATGTTGGCCAGAACTGCAGAACTCTTTGGGCATCTTCCCCTGTGCTGTGATGAGCATGACGAGTGATTCGCTTTTGCCTTGTGCCTGTGAGACAGACATTATGGGTGCAATAGCTATGTATGCTTTGCAGTTGGCAAGCACTCTACCTGCAGGGCTTTTTGATTGGAATAATAATTATGGCAATGACCCTGATAAACTAGTACTTTTTCATTGCAGTAATCTTCCTAAGACTATGTTAGAAACTATTCATATGGAGTCTAATGCCATGGATGTCAGAGTGCGAGGTACCAAAGAGAATTCATACGGGACCTGCGTGGGAAGAGTGAAGCCTGGTCCAATGAGCTTTGCCCGAATCTCTACAGATGAGATTGAAGGCAAAATTACTGCCTATGTTGGAGAAGGTGAATTTACTAATGATGCGCTAGAAACCTTTGGTGCAGTTGGCGTAATAAAGATAGATAGACTACAGGAACTTCTTCAGTTATTATGCAGGAAGGGATTTGAGCATCATGTAGCAGTTAGCCAATCGCTGGTAGGAAAAATCCTTTTTGAAGCTATGCATAACTACCTTAACTGGGATGTTGTATCAAATCATTAGGCGAAAGAGGGTATCCATTATCAAAAGTGCTGGAAGAAAGATGAATAAAATTGGCAAGAATGGAGAGAAATTTGATGTAGAGAGAATGAAATCCTTTTTAAAAGGAAAATTTTCATGAAATATCCAAAACCAGATAAAGAAGAGTTTAGGGAAGTTATCTTAAGAAAGAAAATCCCTTCTCGGGTTTATTTCAGTGAACTTCATATTGATACAGAGGTCATCAGATATTTTACGGAAAAGTGGAATCGAAAGTGGATAGAGCCTTGTCTAGCAAAGGATAGGAAATCGCAAGAGCTAGTTCTGGCAAATCATATTGAGTGCTGGTATAGACTCGGTTATGATTGCCTCAGGTTTACCAGCGACTTTCGCTTCTCAGGGGGTCTATCTTTTGCCTCTAAAAGGCGGGCAGGGGAAGATACTGCTCTGCTTTCTAAGGAAAAGAGGTAGTGGGCTGAAGAAGGAAAGGGAATAATAAGCTCCTGGCAAGACTTTGAAACTTACAGTTGGCCTTCCCTTGATAAACTAGACCTCTGGCCTTTTGAATTTACCTCTAAGAATCTACCCGAGGGGATGGGAATCTTTGCTTCTTTTTCTCCTGGGGTTTTTGAGGTCCTTTTCAATGAACTGTTTGGACTTGAGACGCTCAGCTATCTTCTCTATGATGAGCCAGATTTAGTCAGAGCCACTGCGGACAGAGTAGGAGAGTTGATATATGGAGCATATAAGAAGATAATTGGTCTGGATAATTTAATTGGTTTTTTTCAAGGAGAGGATATGGGATTTAAGACAGCTACCCTTTTTTCTCCCGATGCCTTAAGAGAATATATCTTGCCCTGGCATAAAAGATTTGCTCAGCTTGCTCATAACAATGGACTTTTATATATCCTCCATAACTGTGGCTACTGTGATTCAATAATGGAAGATTTGATTGAGGATGTCCGAATAGATGCCAAACATTCCTTTGAAGACGCCATAATGCCAGTGACAGAATTTAAGAGAAAGTATGGGCATAGAATTTCCGTATTGGGTGGGGTGGATGTAAATAAGCTCTGTCAGCTAAAAGAGAAGGAACTTCGCCAATACATAAGAGATATTTTAGATAAATGTATGCCGGATGGAGGTTATGCTTTAGGTTCTGGAAATTCTATCGCCAATTATATTCCCCTAGAAAACTATCTCATTATGCTGGATGAAGGAGCAAAGTGGGGAATATGAAAGAGGGAATAGGGGTTTATGGCTCCAGTGAAAAGATGTAAGCGAGGAATGCTGTGAGATTTGATGTAATTGGATTGGGAAGCTGTGCGGTTGATCTTTTAGGTATAGTTCCTTCTTTCCCCAAGCCTGATAGCAAGAATAAGATGGTAAGGTTCATCCAGCAAGGAGGAGGTCCGGTAGCTACTGCTTTAGTGACATTGGCTAGGCTAGGAGCTAGAGTAAGTTTTGTGGGAAAATTGGGAGATAATGAATTTTCCCGTTTTGCCATTGATGAATTTATCCAGGAAGGAGTTGATACCAGTGGTATAATTAAAGAAGGGAAAGCTGGTCCCTATTTTGCTTTTATTGTGGTGGATGAAAAAAAAGGTAGCCGCACTATTTGCTGGACAGATCAGATGGTCTCGCGACTTAAAGAAGAAGAGCTATCGAAAGATTTTATCAGGTCTTGTCGCATTCTTCACCTGGATGAGTACGACCTGCCAGCAGCGCTCCTGACTGCTAGATGGGCTAAAGAGAAAGGAATCAAAACGGTGCTCGATGCAGAAACCCCTGAAAAGAAAGAACTCCTGTCTCTGATAAAACTGATTGACTATCTCATTGTACCAGAGGAGTTCGCTCTCACCTTTAGTGGTACTGACGATGTAGAGAAAGCTGCCCGATTCTTTCTGAAAGAAGGTTCCCGAGTAGTAGTTGTTACTCAAGGAAAGAGAGGTTCTTTGACAAGGACGAAAGAAAAGAAGTTTTTCCAGCCCGCCTTTAATGTCCCCACAATAGACACTACCGGCTGTGGAGATGTCTTTCATGGCGGTTTTATTTATGGACTCCTCAAAGATTGGCCAATAGAAGTAACGAGTGAATTTGCCAGTGCAGTTGCTGCCATTAAATGTAAGAAATTGGGTGGGAGAGCAGGTTGCCCAAGTTTTGAAGAAGCGAGGAATTTTCTTCTTTCCTTTGGTTCAGAGAGAATAAAATCTCTTTTGAAAGAAGAGGCTTCTAATGAAACATCTAAAGCCAGGTCAAATTGATTTATCTAATTCATAGCCTATAATAAAAATGTTATAATGCTTTCATTATGAAATGAGCGTTATATATAGCAAGATTATGTTTTGAGAAATTTAAGCTATAACCTTCTATCTGTTTGCAAGGATAACTCTCACTATCTTCTCGGTAGGGGTCAAATTCCTAAAAGTATAATCTGGTTTGAATCTCTGTAAGTCTTTTATTGTGTACTGTCCTGTAGCCACGGCGATAACCTTTATTTTTGCTTCTTTTGCTGCTTTAATATCTTTAGGAGTGTCTCCTACTACATAAATTCTATCCCCACTTATTTCGTATCCGCAAAGAATAGTGGCTTGTTTGATAGCTATTTTTACCAGATTTGTTCTTTCTATGTCATCACTTCCAAATCCCCCTATTCTAAAATACTTTTCTAATTCCAGTCTCTTAAGTTTTCCTTTAGCAATGGACTTAAGATTTCCCGTGACTAACCCGAGCACGACATTATTTTGCTGCAATTTATCCAAAAGTTCTTTAACTCCTGGTAAGACTACAGCACAATTCTTATTGTCTATTTTATTAAAGAAACTGGCTGCTGCCTGCATAAATTGGCTCATTTTGCTTTTAATTTCTTTTTCTTTTAATCCATTTTTCTTTAGCACTTCCAGAGCTATTCTTTGGTCGGTCATTCCTTGAGGATTTATGCAATCTATACTGCAATCCAGGTGATAAACTTCTTTGAATGCTTTGCAAAAGGCTTCTTTATGCTCGGGAAAGTTCCAGACCAGTGTCCCATCGATATCAAATAAGACCAGAGCTTCTATCTTTTTATTGGTGAGTCCTGCCGAATGCAATTTATTTTCTCCTCAAGAATAATTTTCCCACTATAGCAAACTATCGACAGGAAAACAAGAAAACCAGCATTATGGCAATTATGTCGTCTTGACTTTTTACTACTTTTTCTGCTATATTTCTTATGATAGTTTGTTTCTCTTTTTACTGTGTTGTTGCAATTGTTTAGAGAAGAAGGGATAAGGGTGCGGGAGGTCGGGTCTCCCAGGGCAGGGTGGCAGATGTCAAATATCAAGACCTGACCCCTTTCTTCGTTATACAACAGGAGAAATTACTTTTCCTAATTATTGAAGGGGTGGAATATGGCGTTAAAAGCGACAGTCGTAGGGGTAGGTATGGTGGGAGAGCAAATCATCTCTATTCTGCGGGAACGAGGTTTTCCTGTGGAGTGGCCTCCCATAGTTTGTGCTACCAGAGAGCGCACAGAAATGCTTGATGGTGAAGAATTCTATGTTAAAAAGACAGATGAGAGCTGCTTTAAGGGTAGAGATATTGTATTTTTCGCTGGCAAAGAAGGAGCCAGGGGAGCCAGCGTCCAATGGAGGGAGATAGCACAAGAAGCAGGCGCTGTTTGTATAGACAATGGCTCTGATTTTCGTCTGGATCCCACTATTCCTCTAGTAGTGCCAGAGGTGAATCCAGAGGCTGTTACATCTAAAAGTCGCTTTATTGCCAGTCCTAACTGTTCTACTATCCAACTGGTGATGGTTCTTCATCCATTACATCAAGCTGCCAGGATACGGCGAGTAGTTGTTTCCACTTATCAGAGTGTATCTGGATGGGGGGTAAGAGCATATGAAGACCTCCTCAACCAAATACCTCAGGCCCTCAAATCTCTAAATAAGGTCTCTTTTGATCCAACTGTATTTTCCAATTCCATAGCCTTCAATTGCCTTCCCCATATTGATAAATTCACTCCGGACGGTTATACTAAAGAAGAGGTGAAGATGGTTTTAGAGACCCAAAAGATTATAGGTGATGAGAGT
>JABUBK010000457.1_pt1 | contig 10166 bp, 12 predicted proteins | sample 7332671 | NCBI WGS metagenome assembly JABUBK01 (sample SAMN07256342, study PRJNA390944) | subsurface metagenome | isolation source: Methane hydrate marine sediment | place: Pacific Ocean: Eastern North Pacific, ODP site 1244 | collected 2002
TTTCAGATCATCAACTGAAGGTGGTTCAAAAAATAGAGAGGGCTATGCCAGGGACATTAATCGGGAAAAAAGTGGCCCTTCTGGAAAAGGTTAAAAGGGTTGATGTAGCTGCCCTTTTCATTCAGGAATTGAAGCTGGATAAAGTTTATGGAAAGTTCAGGCCAAAAAAGATTGACATATCTTTTAAATCGCCAGGTGAGAGATCCGCCCCTCAGGAGATACCAGTCCCAGTGGATGTGCAGGATCATCCGCTAAAGACTGATGTTCAGATAGTGATTGGCTTGGGAATAAAGGGCTTGGATGTTTTTCCGGATGGAACCTTTGCCCCAAATGAATTTATTACCAGGGCAAGTTATGCCATGATGATTACAGATATTATCAGTACTATTACTCACGACCCCTCTTTAGCTACCAAGTATATAGGGAATGTCTCCCCATTTGCTGATGTTAGGAATGATGTTCCATACTTTAACGCAGTCATGGTCTGCACCAGCAGAGGAATTATTGAGGTCAAAGGGGGTATCAGACAAAATGTTTTTGATCCTATGAGTAGTGTGTCAGGTGCAGACGCCTTATTAGCAATAAGAAGACTCAAAGAAGATCTAAAGATATTTTAAAGGCTTTGCTTAAGGCTATTTTATGAATCAGGTTAACGATCTGAAAGATAAAAGGGGGAGCAATAAGCTCCCCTGTTTTTTAAGTTATAAGTTACGCTTATTACACCTGTGTTTCTTTTTAATTTTTCTGTCTATGGCTTTTAATTATCTTATAAAGATCTCTTTAGCTCAGGAGATAAAAGAGACTATAATTGATGAGAGAACAGTGACAGGGACAGGGATGATCTTTAAGGAAAATATTGCCCGTGCTCGAAATGAGGCCATATCCCAGGCCTTTTTAAATGCAGTCGAGGAATATCTTATTCAAAGACTGGGATCCCAAGGTATGGCCAATAATTTTCAAAGATTGGATGAAGAAATACTATCAAGGGCAAGGGAGGATATACGTGATTATCAAATAATTACTGAATTTGCAACTGATAGATATGTTAGGGTATTAATGAAGGTCCGGGTAAATAAAGCTGTATTAGAGCAAAAACTCGAAAAGATAGGATTGCTGGGGATTGATGATATCCAGATTGATGCTCTTTTCCTGGTTTCAGAAAAGAATGAAGATATTCCAACTATCTATTGGTGGGGTGATCCTTCTAACCAACCATCACTCACCCAGACGGAGCTAACTCTCAGCCGGATCTTTGAAGATAGGGGCTTCAGGGTTATCAACAGATCTTTTTTCCCTCCTGAAGAAAGTTACGATGAGAGCATGATAAATCTACAGTTGACCGATGAAGATGCGGTCAAATGGGGTAAACTTTTATCTGCCCAGATAGTAATCGCCGGCGAAGCGAACCTATATGAGGAATCGAGGGCATCGGTATTTTTAAAGGCTATAAAGGTCTCAGATGAAACAATAATTGCCCAAGGGTATAGGAAAGGGATATTAGACAGTGACCTTAGAGATGATAAAAGTGCCATAGGGTTAGCCATAAATAGTTGGGCTAATGATATGATCTCCTTTATAATTGATGCTGTTAAACCTGCCCAAAAGAGTGTTAATAAAATTATTATAAAAATAAAGGGTCTTAAGAGCTATAAAGAGTTTCTATATTTTAAGGAATTTTTCATGAAAAATTTTCCTGAAATAAAATCAGTGTTAGAGAGAAGTTTAACAAGAGACTTAGTAAAGCTATCTGTGGAAGTAAAAGGAGATTCAAAGGGATTGGCCGAAAAGGTACTGGATCATCCCAAGAGACCTCTTTCATTTGAGATTAATGAGTTAAGTGACCAGGGATTTACATTAGATGTAAGATGACTATTCCTAATTTGATTACTATCTTAAGGATTCTTCTTGTTCCGATCCTGGTAATATATCTGATCAATAATAGGCCCTTAGCCTCTTTAATCATTTTTATTATTGCCAGTGCCAGTGATGCCCTGGATGGCTTTATAGCCAGGGTTTTCCATCAGAAAAGTAATTTAGGGGCCCATCTTGATCCCTTGGCTGACAAAATACTCCTTATGACTGCCTTTATAACATTAGCCATACTGAAAATGATTCCATCTTGGCTGGTTGTTTTAACTATAAGCAGAGATGTCATTATCTTGCTCGGGGTTCTGATGCTTTATATAAACCGCTATCCAGTAAAGATTGCCCCCACACTTTTGAGTAAGGCAACAACATGTATACAGATAGCCACTATTTTAATTGTATTATCAAATGGTTTTCTAAATGTAGAATTTCTCAAAATATACTCTTTCTGGCTGGCGGCTCTACTCACCATTGCTTCAGGACTTCAATATATTAGGACTGGAATGATTATTTTAAGTAAGGGCGTGAATAAGGATTTTGCTTGACATAACAACAGGAGGGTTGATAGATATTTCTTCAATAGGCGCGTAGCTCAGGGGGAGAGCGCTACCTTGACACGGTAGAAGTCACGGGTTCAAATCCCGTCGTGCCTACCATAAAAAAGTCAAATTACCACCGCCAGAGGCGGTGGCTTGACATAATGCCCCAGGATGGGGCGCTATTCAATTCTGATTACTCTTTTTCCTGGGGTACATAACTGTCTCTACCACTGTAAGTTCTAGTTCTGTCATTCCGAGCAAAGCGAGGAATCTTGCCCTGTCTCAATCTGATAAGATTTCTCCCTTCGGTCAAAATGACATTTGGGGGGTTGAACGTCTGAATCATCATTGAGGTATAATTGCGCCTTGAAAAGCTCTGTCATGAATTGTGCTCCTCAGCCAAACATAGTGAATAGACCGGTAGAACCTATTAATGGTACCACTACCAGAGGTAGTGGTTTAAGCCGATTAATCAATAAGTTAGAGGCTGAGTGAGAAACTCAGCCTTTTTTTCTTTCCCGGCCACATTCCAAAGGATAAATGAAAAAAAGATCGAATCCAGCCAATCAGTTAAAAGCATTAGAAAAAAACTCGCCAATATTTCAATGACACTGTAATGTAATTATATTTTTAAAAAAATTACATTAGTAGGTTATTTCATGTGATTATATGAGTTCAAATCATGGTGGAAGATCTCAGATGTTCCTAAAGATCAAGCCTAAAGATTTAAAGCCCTTAATAAGATTTATGAAATGCTTCAATTGTGGCCAAGCTCTAGTAATCTCAAAGGACATTGATAGATCTGAAAAAATAGAGGGACTCAAGGTGACGATTCTACCGTACTGGAGACATTGGTCGATCATAAATGAGATAAAATTTGCCTTTGGGACTTAGATGAATCTGAATAACCGCAAACCCCTTCTTGAATCCATTGCAAAGGCTGAGGCTCGCCTGAAAGAGCTTGATGAGAAAAAGGCTCATGTGGCAGAAAATTTGGCCAAGCTCCGAAACCAATTAGTCCGCCTTTCTGAAACCCAGGTTGTAAAGGAGCAGACATTGCAGCTTTATCCATCTGTAACCAAAGGCTCACCGCCTGAAGATAAAATTCGCTTGTTCAGAAGCCTGTTCCGTGGTCGAGAGGATGTCTACCCACAATTTTGGGAAAGCAAAAAGACTGGCAAGAAAGGCTATAGTCCAGTGTGTAAAAATGAATGGAAGAAAACTCTATGCGGCAAACCAAAGGTTAAGTGTAGTGATTGCCCAAATCGTGACTTTGATCCAGTTATGGACAAAGTTATAAGTGATCACCTTGAGGGAAAGATCACCATTGGCATTTATCCCCTCCTTCAGGACGAAACTTGTTATTTTCTGGCCGTAGATTTCGACAAGAAGTCGTGGATGGAGGATTCGTTGGCCTTCTTGGAGACCTGCAGTCTTTTTCAGATCCCAGCAGCTCTTGAGCGTTCTCGTTCCGGTAAAGGGGGACACGTGTGGATCTTTTTCGAATCCCCTGTTTCAGCATCAATCGCCCGTCAACTAGGATGCCACCTTCTTACTGAGACGATGTTTCGCCACCATCAATTGGGAATGGACTCTTATGATCGACTTTTTCCGAATCAGGATACTATGCCCAAAGGCGGGTTTGGCAACCTGATTTCACTGCCATTGCAACAAGGGCCAAGGGGGTTAGGGAACACTGTTTTTATTGATAAAAACTCCCTGCCTCTATCCGATCAATGGGCATACCTTTGTTCTCTTGAGCGTATGGCTCCTGCAATAGTGACTTCAATAGCAAGAGAAGCTAGCCAAAGTGGCAGGGTGGTAGATGTCCCCATCAGTTCAAGTGGAGACGAAGACAAATCCCATAAGACATCTCCCAAAGTAATGCGCCAAATTAAAACTGCCGAACCACTTCCGAAAATCATACATGGGACTTACAGCAACCTGATCTATCTCAAAAAGGAAGGGATTCCTTCTGCGCTACTAAATCAGCTTAAGCGGCTGGCCGCTTTTCAGAATCCCGAATTTTATAAAAGGCAAAAAATGCGCCTTTCTATCGCACAGACCGCGCGCGTTATTTACTGTGCTGAGGAACTCCCAAGTCACCTTGCCTTGCCAAGAGGCTGTCTTGACGAAATCCAGGATTTGCTGAACGAAAATGGAATAAGGTTGAATCTGGTAGATGAACGAAACATAGGGAAGCCTATATATGTCTCTTTTCGAGGAGATCTTAACCCTGATCAGCAGGTTGCAGTTAAGAGATTGTTAGAATATGACATAGGCATCCTTGTTGCCCCACCCGGAACAGGAAAGACCATTGTTGGGATTTATCTGATCGGAGCCCGAGATGCTAACACATTGGTATTGGTTCATAGAAGGCCTCTCATGGAACAATGGAAGATAAACCTTTCGACATTTCTGAAAATAGAACCCAAAAAGATTGGGTAAATAGGAGGTGGCAAACAGAATAGGTCTGGAGTGATTGATGTGGCAATGCTTCAAAGCCTCTTTAGAAAAGGAGAGGTTAAGGATATGATTTGTGAATACGGACAGGTGATAGTTGATGAGTGTCACCACATCTCTGCCTTTTCCTTTGAACAAGTGCTCCGGAAAGTAAAGGCAAAATACGTCACTGGGCTAACATCAACACCATATCGGCGGGATGGTCACCAGCCGATCATTACCATGCAATGCGGTCCTGTACGCTATACAGTAAAATCTAATCGCCAGTCGGCGAAACAAATTATTGATCGTCGTGTCATTTTCAGAAAGACCGACTTTTGCATGCTACCCAGTTCAGAAGAGATTGAAATTCATACTATTTATGCAAATCTGGCATCAGATAAAAGAAGAAACCAGCTTATATTTGATGATGTCTTGGCCGTATTAGAGGAAGGTCGTTCTCCCATAATTCTTACTGAGCGCAAAGATCACCTGGAGGTGTTGGCGCAAAAGTTAAATAAGTTCACAAAAAATTTGATTGTTCTTCAGGGTGGCATGAGAATCAAAAAGAGCAGAGAAATGATGCAACGACTCGCTTATATTCCCAAAGACGAAGAGCGCGTTCTGTTGGCAACTGGTCGCTATATTGGAGAAGGATTTGACGATTCCCGTCTTGATACTCTTTTCTTGGCCATGCCTGTTTCATGGAAAGGGATTCTGGTCCAATACGCTGGTCGCTTGCACCGGATTTACGCAGGCAAGAGGGAAGTTCGGATATATGATTACGTTGATCAAAATGTTCCAATGCTCATGCGAATGTACGAAAAACGCCTGAAGGGTTATCGGGCTATGGGATACACGATTGTCCAATAGGGTATTTATATACTATGAGGTAATTAACAAAGGATAGAAGTTATTCAAGGCAACGAAGTGATTTTATTTTGTCAAGATGAATCATTAATCAAGTATTTAGGTTTAATCGAAAATCTGATAAAGAAACATTTCCATACAGTTCATAAAATCAGTTTTTCCACTGAACATGACCCTGAAACCTCTGATAAATGGGTTACTGCGGTCGTTGAAATTTCCGGCGAAATTGACCAAATTGTTGAATGGGAAGATAATTTTGTAAAAGAGTGGGTATCCTTAGTCCCCTATCCTCAGCGAGAAAAAATCAGACTTTCATGTGACATTATATAGTTCAATCTATGGATCCAAAAGACTTTCTTCAGATAGCCAAGAATCTTTTGAGAATTGATATACCCGGTAACTGTAGAACTGCATTTAATCGTTCATATTATGCAGCGTATAATGTTGGTGTTTATTTTTTAGAAGGATTAGAAGGGGCTGATATTAGGATTAGCAAGGGTCCTGGCGGACACGGTGAGGTGAGCAGGTATTTTCAGTACAGTGGCATGCAGGATCTTAAAGAAGCTCATCAAAAATTAGTAAACCTTTACAGTGACAGAATTAATGCTGACTATCGGCTGAGTGACAAAATAGTTGAAAAAATTAGTAATGCAAAAAAGGCAGTAAGGGTAGCAGAAGATATTATTACAACGATTGACTCGCACTCATCAGACTCTGAAAGAAAAAGAATTACAAAAGGAATTATCGATTATAAACGCAAGATTGAATTTCCTTAAGAAACACTCCACATTTCTCGAAACTTGCGCTTTTCCCCAATGATTGCTCTTTTTTTCAAGATAATCCATAATCAACGCTCTTATCTTAAGACCAAGCCCCCAAATTATGCCAAAAGTGAGTGCAAAAGCTTTTACATTTAGTCTCATTTTTAACCTCCTTGTTTTTTGCGCCTAATGCTGCAAATTAGCCACAGCGTTAAGCTGTCGGCTGCATTTGCCTAGTTAGGCCAAACTATTCCATTCATCAGTTGTAACTGAACGATCCAAGATCGCCTCGATCTCGTTCAACATCATACGTAATTGCGGAACTGAGTACTCAGAATTTGACGGGATTGCCAGACGGTGGTTTTCGTAGACCATAAATTGATGGCGGGTTCCAGAATACGGTCCATCAAAGCCAAGTTGCCGTAACCTTTTAATGAAATCACGCCGCTTACACGGCTGCCATCGGCTCACGGCTTGGCTCCTGATTCAAATCAAATCCAGCTATAACAGGCAGAGAATGTCCCAGTTTCAATCCAACCAGAACCCAATCTTCAAGAGTAGAGCGCAGTTCCTCTTCACACTCTCGTAATGTCTTGCCAAACGCGATGACACCCTTACATAATGGGATACGACCGGAAAATGTCCCATCATCAAGTTTATCGTACTCTGCTTGAAATAGGGCATTTTCAATGTAACCTGTTAAAATGAATCGTAACATTTTTTCACCCTCCTATGATATATTATGAAGGAGATATTATCCTTAAATTCATTTCCACCAGAATTGATCAGGCAATAACCAAGAAAAATCTATTTCTCTCACCGCTTTCTGGATTTGACAGACTCAAATGCACCCTTTCCTAAATGGACTTTAAAAATACTTCAGAAGGCTCTATTCTTGAAGAAGTGAGAGCTTTATATAATTTGGGTTTTAAATGTGTATCTATTATTATATGACAGGTAGGGCATAACGTCAAAAAATTTTCTTTAATATCATTTCTGCCGTCAAAGATATGGGATTTCTGCCTCATAGCTACATAATGACCACACATACCGCATCAACTTTCAGGTTTCTTCATAACCTCGTCCTACCATTTTGACTCAGTAAAAAGGCCTTACAGGCCGCGAAGCGCCGCCTATCGCTGCGGGTGAGCAGCGAAGCTGTAAACCCGTCAGCTGGAATGAATAGTTCGTCGCTACCCCTTTTCGTTATAAAATGAAAAATCAAAGTACGACTTCCAAAATATTTCCATTTGTCCAAGAATGGTCCGGAAAAGGTCACTCTGAAAAAGGCTCGATACCAAGCTTCTCTATCAGGGCATTTGTCAACTCAAAAGCTTCCCTTTGAATCCTTGCTCTCTCTTCCAAATCTGATACTTCAAGAAAGTCTGCTACCCAGCTTGGCCCTATTCCGTCTAGTGTTGCAAACTTTGCTTTGATCTTTCCTAAACCTTCCCTTGCTAACTTGTTGTTGAGCAGAGGTTTTATTGCCTTAGCCAAGGATGTGGGACCACCCGGGTAATTTTTGCAACAGTAATAGATATCATAAGCATCTTTCTCCTTCATCCGTCCCCAGAGTGCCATACCTTTCATCACCAAAAAAGGGCCAATAGCAGCCACTTTAACGGTTACCTTATTTTTGGCACCACCAGGTAATGAACCAGCAAGTGTGATCTTTGCGGCACCTTCAAAGACAAGGTCACAACCTCTTGCCTTTCTGGCCCGTACATCCTGCACAGTTTGATGGCGTCGTGCGGTTCCTGTGCCTCCATATTCTCCTGCCAGCAGGTTGATCTCTATAGTTATTTTATCTTTCGTTTCATCTCCAACATCCCTATAAAACCTGAATGGCTGATCCCTTTCTTTTTGATAGTAACCTCTGGCCGCTAAAGTCTCAATAATAGTCTGGTAGGTGTCACTCTTGATATACTGAAAATCCAGAGCAAGATCTATATCTATGGTTCCTGGATGTTTTTCCTTGGCAGAAGTAATAAGAAGTGGAGGTACATTGCCCCCTACGATAACGATATTTTCTTGGAATTCGCCCAATATAGTCATTATCTCCAATAATACTGATAAACACGCTCGGACTTCCAGTTCCTTGTAATCGCTTTGTTTTACCATTTAGGTTTTATCCGCTGTTCAAAGAGAAATTTTGCTGACTCCTCACCGCGCCCTCTATATCCGATTAAATCAAGATATAGTTGCACATCACATGCAACGATTATCCCCTCGGCCTCCCTGCTTGCGTAAAAAACTCCCTCGTCATATGGCTTTAAAATTGTAAAATTTGGCCCTGATGAGACCTCCTTTAATCCCACTGATTCTGCTACCTCCTTAATCTTGTTGCTCACATAAACAAATCCTCTGGTATAACGGGCAAAAGGTGCCACTAAGGAAACTCCGGAAAAAAGCGTGAGGGCATATGGGATTCCTTTATCCTGACAATATTCTGCTATCTTTCGCTCCAACTCTTTAGGCTCCACAATGCCAAAGTAATCAGATATCCTGTTTTTTCTGAATGAATAATTCTTAGCCCACTTGTCTAAGAGATCCCCTGGACGGTTCAGGCAGATATTTTTATTATCCTCTCGAGCATATTCAAGATCTAAAAGACGTTCCTTGACCTTGAATGCCAAACCGAGACTTACCTTTGCCTCATTAGCTAGCTCCTGCACCTGCCAGAACCTCTTTGGATTGCAGAGCATGATCCTAAGAACCCGACTTGATTTTGGTGTGAATAGAGAGCGGAGGGTTCGCTTTTCAACATTCACATTGGGAAAATTTTGGCGTTCAATATTTACCTGATCAAAACGCAAGAGGCAGTTTCCTGCTAAGTCAATGTATCCTATTTTATTTTCTCGACAGATACGACCTGTATCACTGCTGATATAAGGTGCTGCCACCACACCATAAGCATCCTCAAATTGGCTAAGATACTCCTTTAACTGTTGAATGGCATAGCGCACATATCGTGGCTCCCCTATAGATTTGACCTCTACTATTATCTTTCGGCGGCCGGTTCCTGTGGTAGTTTCAAACATCAAATCTGGCCTGAAATTTGTTGAGGGCTCCCCTATAAGAACCTGCTCCAACCGAAGAAAAGGAATATCCTTCAAAAGATTTCCAAGCCTATCCCGAATTTTGCCTCTTTAACGGTTACCTTATTTTGCCTATAACTTCCAATTCTTTCATTATATTTGTCCTTTTCACCGTTTGGTGAAACTATATAAAATAATGAAATTATTGTCAAGAGGTTTTTCACTAACTTGGTAGTTTTCACCAATTGGTGAAAATACCATTTCTGTTGAAAATACATATACTATCCTTGTTATCATGGTTTTTTAAATGCCTTCTTGTTTTCTTTCAGATTACAGAAGAGGAGAATAGGTATGATCTCTAAAATGAATGGATTATAGCCCCGAAATTTCTGGATTGTCTTTCCTGACCCATTTTCTAACTAAAAGTTGGCATTAATATTGCTCAAGCTGATAAATAAATCAAATTCCTTTTATATTTGACACTCAGGTCATCATGTAATAATAAAAGCGTTAAGGAACAGCCTAATGATAAAGTCTTATCCAAAAGCATTCAAATCAATTTATTACATAATTAGTGAATTCAAAAAGAATTTCAAAAGGGATCCTATGCGGACTGAAATTCTCAAGTTACTATATCTAGCTGATTTAGA
>JABUBK010000458.1_pt1 | contig 10166 bp, 13 predicted proteins | sample 7332671 | NCBI WGS metagenome assembly JABUBK01 (sample SAMN07256342, study PRJNA390944) | subsurface metagenome | isolation source: Methane hydrate marine sediment | place: Pacific Ocean: Eastern North Pacific, ODP site 1244 | collected 2002
AAGATATGGCATTTCGTGGTGGGGTTGCGTTAAAATTCCTGAGCCTACTAGGTGATCGTTGAGATAGTGGTGCAAATGATTGGCTGCCACAAGCCATACACAAAAGGATAGGCAGACGCTTCAGGAATTAAATACAGTTCTGAGTGACCTAACCGACCTTTACTCATATTTAAACGATGAAAGAATAGCTCAGACTGTCGGTATGTTATACTATGTTGATGGAGTCGGAGGAGATGACACGAATAATGGGCTTTCCCCGGTTAACGCTAAACGGACCATCGGCGCTGCTGTATTGACCTGTTCATCGGGAGACATCATAATAATTAGGGCAGGAACCTATAATGAAGATGTAGATGTTAACAAGAATAGCGTTGAGCTATTGTTTGAGATAGGGGCAATCATTAATGCACAAGTAGGCGTAGGTCTAACCGTTTCTGGTAACTACTGTAAGGTAATCACCCCAGATGGAGTTCTCAGGGTTAATCCCGTTGCAGGTGGAACAGGCGTACTCTTATCGGGGAATTGGGTCTACGCTTGGAATATTCGTGTTCCATGTGGCTCAATCGCAAACCTCGGCTATGATACGACTGGTACTGGATGCGTCCTCACGGATTGCCGAGCTAGTGATCCACTCGTTGCAGCACATAAGATACAGGGAGATAAGATAAAAATAGAGAAGAGTTGTACAGGAGGAACCCCAGCAAACACCAGTATCGGCTTCTGGGTGACAAACAACGCGGATAAGATAAGGCTTCGTGAATGTGCATCACAAGGACACAGTAGCGGAGGCTTCGTAGTAGACTCAGGTTGCACAAATGGCGAGGCCATCAGTTGTGTAAGCGGAGGAGGAGATGGACCTAAACTTGACCCAGATCATGCATTCGTCTGGGATCTCAGAATTGATGACCTAATAGCTAGTGAAATAACCTTCGCGGGCGCACCCACCACATACAACATCTTTGAAGTATATGGAACCGTGCGAGTGTCTGATATATACGGTATAGTTGAAACCCCAATAGAAAACGTGGCATCCAACCTGCATCTAGAAGTATTTAGCGTGGGAGGCGTGGTTGACCTAACACAAGGACCAGGAACAAATATACAGGCGGCGGTCGCTGGAAGCACCTTAATCCGTAACGAAGATTCAACGAACCCAATAGCATTAGCCTCAGCCGCCACACCAGCAATAGTAGAATCAACAACCTGGAGAGATCCCAAAGTTCCAGTAGACATTATAGCCGATGCCGACCAGACCACGTATATACGCCTAGTGATAAGCGCCGCACTCGCCAGCGGAGTGATCCACTGGCACTGCAAATATGATCCGTTATCCGACGGCGCGTTCGTGAGACCTGTATAGGATATAGTAGAGTATGTTTGATGTCATAGCAGGCACCCAGAGCGCGCGCGCGCGGTAGAACATCTTATAATGGTGATACAACTAAACTTCATGGGGTTAGAAAATGGTTTTGATAATTGACGAGAATCAGAGTTTTGCACTCACCGCGAATGTGACCACGCCTGGATATCAAACTGTCTCTCTCAGCGGATACATAAGGTCTAGGCGTCCAGACGGGGTTTACATTGCTCCTCTTATCCCTCAGCTCTTCTACGGAGCCCAGGGTCAGCAGCTTGGCTCCTGGAGGCAGCACATCCCGACCGCGGGATCCCAGGTGATTCTCTCGAGGTCTATGGGTCAACCCTCTGTGGTCTTGGAGGATCTGTGGTGGAGGAAGGTCTCGAATTTTGAGGAGGAGGTGGCGCTTGAGGCCTTGGAGGTGAAGCCTTGGCCGGAGCAGGCTGTGGACTGGTGGAGGGGCTTGGAGTTCTGGGAGCAGGCCGCCATCGTTGTAGGGGTCACCGTGGGAGGCATCGCCCTGGGCTACGGGATGTACTCCCTATCTAGGTGAATGTTTTTTATCTGATGACTCCTCTTAATGTTTGACATGAGAGTTCTCGTTACTGGTTCCTCGGGATTTATAGCGGGATGCCTAGCCCAACGCCTTCTCCTCGAGGGTCATGAGGTTGTGGGCTACGATTTGAGGCCCAGCGCCCTCAGGGAGCAGGTGGTAGGGGATATAACTGATCCTGAGGCCTTCCATGGGGCCGTGGGGGGCTGTGAGGCTGTTTACCACTTTGCCGCCGCCGCCGACCTGAACTGGTGTAGTGCCCACCCCAACGACGCGGTTAAGGCGAACATCGAGGGAACCCGGGTTATAGCTGAGGAGTGCTCGCTGCGGGGGATTCCCCTGATCTTCGCCTCGACATGCTGTGTCTACGGGAACACCCCTGAGCACCCAAGTGGGGAGGAGAGCGTCTGCTCCCCGACGGACATATACGCTGCCACGAAGTTGGCTGCCGAGGAGGGGATAAAGGGGTACAGCCGTAACAGGGGGCTCAGCTACAGAATCCTACGGTTGGGGACCACCTACGGCCCGGGGCTTAGGCCTACCCTAGCCATATACCTCTTCATCCAGCAGGCCCTCGAGGGAAAGCAGCTGACCATACACGGCTCAGGAGAGCAGACCCGGTGCATGATCTACATCGACGACCTCATAGAGGCCTTGACAAGGGTTCTGGATATGCCCCATGGACACCACATAAAGGGGGATACCATCAACATAGCGACTGAGGAGGAGCTCTCCGTCCTACAGATGGCCCGAACAATCCTAGAGCTGACGGGCAAGCCTCCTGACTCGTACATCCACATCGACGACAGGCTGGGTCAGATAATGAGGGAGAACATAGACATCTCAAAGGCCAGGAAACGCCTGGACTGGGAGCCCCAAGTACCTTTCAGGGAGGGAGTAGCAAGGACAATAGGATGGGTTGAAGGTGAGCTACAGGGTCGTCTACGTCTTTAACGGGTACAAATGGCTCTGGCGACAGCTAATGCTGTCAATTAAGACCCTGCGCCGCTTCGTCAAAACAGGTATAACCGTCTTCTACGGACCTCCCCGCTTCCAGGAGCACATCGACTGGCTGAAGCCTAGGTGCAGCCTCCACAAGGTTGATACACCTCTGAACACCCCCGACTTCGTGAAGACCCGGAAATACGCGAGGAACAGGTTCTACGGGCTTCCGATGAAGTTCCACGCCTACGGGGTCAAGACCCCGAACATGATCCACCTTGACTGCGACACCATCATCCATGCAAACCCGCTGGAGGTACTCAAGTGGAAGGACTTCGACATGGCCATAGCCAAATGGGTCAACTCAAGATCAAACCGCATCATGAAGTCGAACCTTAAAAGGCTCAAGCTACCCCACTGGCCGCTGATGATGGACGGCTTCGTAGTGTGCAAGCACAACGCCCACAACAAGTTCCTCCCCATCTACAGGAACTACCTAGTGAAAGTTCTCAAGGGTCAGATAAGGCCACACGACAACATGCACATGGGCGTGCACAGCTACAACCTAGCCCTAGGCCACATGAGGAAGAAGGGCTACAAGATCGTGGAGATGCCTAAGGGGTGGCATCAGTACGCGGGAGGTAAGTACGTGCAGCACCTACCTCACAAGGCCTTCGCAACTTGGCTTGAACCGAAAATCTTTTCGGCGGCGGAGCAGAAACTGAAGATGGTGGGAAAGTGATGGAGAGATGGCTTAAAGAAGGGCAAGACCGGGTTTGGCGCGGCGCGCGTGTTCTTGACATTGAAAGGGGATGGGACGGGAAGACGGCTCAGATAGCTAAGATGGAATTGACCTCCTCCCTCGTCGTCGGTAAATCCGTCTTGGATGTGGGATGTGGAACAGGAGACCTCTACAGATACCTTAAGAAGGCAAATAAAAACGTGAAGTACCTCGGAGTGGACCAGAGTGCGGACATGCTTGAACGAGCCAGAGAGAGGAACCCTGAGGCACGCTTCACCCAGAGAAACATCTACAAGATGAAGGACATTCCGAAGTTTGACACGGTTGTCTCCCTCGATGTGCTACACCATCAATCAGCTTTAGAACCCGGATTCTCAATTCTTATGAAACATGCGAGGAAGCGTTTGATTATCACACTCCATATTGCTGGTAAGCATTATCAACACAAGGGTGGAAGAGGAGAGATCATAACCTATCACTCACATAAAGATCTTGAGAAAAAGTTTGCGGGAATAAAACACACCCATCACAGGAGCGTGGGATACAAGTGGAAGGACCTTTACTGCTTCTTTTTAGGGTAGTAAAATGTCCATATCAGATGAGGCGTTCAAGAAGGCCCAAGAATATGAGGTAAAACACGCTTCCATCAGATACAGATGGAAGGATGAATGGAAAAGGCTGTATAGGAAGCGTTTGAAGGACTTCTTTAATATCGGATTTAGCTTTCCTGGAAGCGTGGTTGTTGAAATTGGATGTGGGGCCATAGGGATAATATCCGTTGTTGAAGCAAAGAAAAAAGTGGGAATAGACCCGTTAATAAACGAGCATAGAAAAAGATACGACATGGATAAAGACATTGAATACATTAACGCAAAAGGAGAGAAAATACCGCTTCCAGATGACTACGCGGATATTGTTTTCTGTAGTAATGTGCTTAATCACGTTCAAAACCCAGGGAAGGTTCTCTCTGAAATAGCCAGAGTATTAAGACCGAGTGGCAGACTATACTTTGACGTTCATGACAACCCTAGAAGCACAGGTCACCCACACGTATTCACGAAGAACGGCGTATATCAACTGTTAAAGAGATATTTTAAGGTTGACAAGATGATTGAACGGGATAAAATACCAGCGATAGGCTATGACATAAGGAGGGGTGAAATTATAGGTCCAAGACCCTACGTTTCTAAGACAAAGGTTTGGGGGGCTATATGTTCACTGTAAACCAAGGGACTTCTCTCAGTCTTGGGTCTTTTCCCACTCCGCGTCCTCTCAAAGCTATGGCACGCGCACTAGGATGCCAAGGACCGACGATGCCACCATGATAAAGATCCCTGAACAACTCCCCATGATCCGCGGTGATAACCGTTTTTCCCTTTAAGGAAGGGGTGAGTTTTGCGACCCATTTAAGAACAAGCCTGAGGTTGTCCACATAGGCTCTTTTAAGCGTCTCTAATTCAACTTTCTTCTCCCTTATTTTCTTGGACATCCTGGAAAAACCCGCGCCCTCACCAGCGAGGTTTGGCTTTAACATCGGAAAAGTGATCTTGGTCTCACCTATGTAAGGCATGTGAGGCTGCATATAATGAATAACCATCCTTTGCCTACCACCCTCCTTTAAAACGGCCTTGTTAACATTCCACGGAGGAATCGTTCCCAGCTTATCAACCCATCCAAAGTCCCAAACATCTATTATTTTACTGAAGTGTTCCCATCCTTTGTAGCCTATAATAGTCTTAGTTTTACCCCCAGGAAGCCTAATACTATAACTACATGGGATCCTCTTACTGTTGACACACGGCCAAGTTGAAACATAAGTCAAGTCGTAGCGTTCATTCCAAACTTTTTTCATCCAATCAACCGTGCATGTAGCAGGAGAAATAGCTTTTTCCAGTTTTCCCTTTAAGAACTTGCTGTACTCTCTTTCAAAATAATCGAATCTTGCAGCATCAAGTATAATTAAGTTATCCCATTTTGTGTTATGTATTAATTCATACTGATCACTCATTGTTTTCCTCGCCTTATTACCTGATTTTTTTCAAGTATCTCTCTATGGGAGTCCACTTTTTTCTCTTGGTTGTAAGGTAAGCTAAGTACATTAGTTTTGCCCCAGCATACTCCTCACTCGAATAAATTTGAAATAGTATCTCAGCATTGGTAGGGCTTCGGCATATTCGTGATAGTTTCCCGCCGTGAATAGGGTTGAATAAGTAATTCCATTCAGGAGGCATCTCAACCACCTCATCATCTTCGCTTTCAAGGTATATCATGGCGAATCCCTGTCTCCTGTTGAAGATTGTTACCCATCTTGGAGGTGGCAACAGGTTGATTGTTGTTCCCGTATAACCAACTGTAACGGGTTTTCCCCTGAATATTTCTTTCATAGGGCCTGAAACTACCTTCCCATTTGTTGAGTATGCGTAATGGGTGTAAAACAGGGATGGTCTAAAGCAGAAATAGTTTTTGTAGCGGGTTATACCCTCTTTTATTGGCTTTTCCCCCGCCTCTATGCTGAATGTGAATGAGATTAAGGGGCTGTCTCCTCGAAACAACCAGCTTTTCTCGCAGGAAGTGTACTTGTTGTGACGCCCTGCTGTTCTGCCCATTCTCGTAGAAACACCTACCTTAACATTTGAACGGTCTCTCTTAACCACGAAACTAGCTGAGCCACCGTACTCCTGCTGAAAGTGATTTGGGGTAAACGGCCCCCAGTCTGGGTTCCATATTTCACACCCTTCCCTATAGAGTTGGGTTTTAATCCCGGCCTTCCCATTTTTGACATAGTAGGAGGATAATGATCCACCCTTGACTCTATTCAGTTTAATATTGTAAAAACTATTTCTGATTATCAGGTTTCCGTGTTTATCAGTTATTACTTTTAATTGCGACAACCCCGAAGTCAACCCCGTTTGGTATCTTATCCAATTTTAAGACATTAAAGTTTGTCTTTTTTAGGAGTTCCAAGAGCCCCTTCCTCGAATACTTAGTCTTGTAACCACCTGCTCTAGCCATGTTGAAGATGAAGCGACCTTTAGGCTTCAAAACTCTGGATACTTCTCTGAATAATTTAATACAGTTGAAAAAGGAGGAACACCATCCGAACAACCATACCATGTCGAACCTATTTGGCGGGGTGGGGAGGGGATTACTTATGTTGTGGAGTATGAATCTTTGGGGTTTTAGGTTAAATGTCTTGAAGTATTCTGGGCCAAGGTCAATTCTAAGTTTATCTTTATCAAGGCAGGTATAGTTGAACGAGAGCTCACGGACGCTTTTGAGGTAGGCACCGAACATTCCATATCCGCCACATAGATCAAGCACATCAAGCCCTTTTAACGGTGGTAAAACACGTAGGAACCATCGGTCCCTATGGCGTTCAGTAATTATCTTCTGAAACCAGCTTCGAGAAGGGTCATCCACATTTCCTAGGAATTTCATGTGGAGTTCCTTAAACCTTTTAGCATTCATCAAGTAATCTCATCTACCCATGTCTATTAGATTTTGGGGCTGTCTCTGAGAAGGCTTAAGCTTTAACCGCGCCCTGCTTCATGTATTTTTTAACGAGTTGCCTAGCGTTGCCCGCTCTCTGGGCCCTGTGTAACTCAGGCCAAAGGCTTCCATTCTGGACCTTCTTAAATATTACATGGCCCCATTTAAGCTTGAACTGGGCGTATGCCCCCAGCTTCCTAGTTCCGTAGGGTCCCTTGATATAGCAACCGCTGCTCTTGTGCAGGCCTCCCACATGATGCAGCCAAACATGGTTGCTCACCGTGTGCCTGCATCGGGTCATCAGCGCCTTTATGCTGTAGGACTTGTCGTTCATCCGGTTTATCAACGGGTCGTAGTGCCCCACCTCCCTGAAGAAACGCTTGCTCGCCATGTAGGCTCCGCCGAGCCTCCAGCCATTGTCCGTTACCTCCCCAGGTTTGCTGATTGCTACCGGGAACTTTCCCCACATCTTGTAGGGTATCGAGTGTTTATCCATGTATTTTTTAACGCTTTTAACCCTCGAGGCGTTCCTCCGCGGGTGGAATGTTAGGAGGGGGGATGTTGCACATGGAGCCCCGTAGGTTTTCTCAGCCCATTTAAGGTTTTGAACGAGGGATGTCAGCCAGTTCCAGGTCACAAGCAGATCCGTGTGAAACATCACAAGGTAGTCGCCCTTCATCTTATCCATGGCCAAGTTGGCGCCCACCGGGAACGTGTGGTGCTTGCCCGACGTCCTCAGAATCTCGACCTTGGGCAGCTTCCTCCGGAGGTCCTCCCGCGCCTTCGGGTGCATCTGGTTGTCTATGATGTTCAGCCTGTAGGGGCGGTACTTGGTGAGTGCCCTTATGGACTTAACTAGTAATACTAAAGTATCGTTGAATTGAAGCTCGTTTGACTCAGCGTAGTGTACGATGCTGATTTGGACGCTCATTTAATCCTCTTCCAAGCAATAGATTCCAACCTGAATGTGTTGCCCGCCATCGCATCCTCAATGTTTGAGGTGTAGCCGAGTTCTTCAAATTCTCTCCAGTGCCAAGTCGAATTATATCTGTGGTAAGGGTTACCGTCTGCTTTAACCTTATAATCTGGATCATAGCCAGGAACGTTTTTATCGAATCCATGAATACAGTTAGCTGCTGAAACAATTACAAGCTTCCTAGCAAGCGTCTCTGCTATATCCAGAAATTTGTAGCCGTTCTCCTTGGTTAAATGCTCAAGGAAGCCGAATGCTTGGACAACATCTATGTTTTTGGCTTCGAGAACATCTAGGAGATCTAAAGCATCCATTTTCAAGGGAGTCCAGACAGGAGGCAGTTTTTTTATAGACCATATATCACATGCGTAGCCCCGCTCAATATTTTTCACTTTCTCCCAGTAATGCTGTGCCACAACCCCCTTCATACCAGTTCCCAAATCAAGCACGGACTCTATTTTCTCATTCTTTGTAAGCCTAATAACGTAATCAGCCATATCAATCATATTGAGAGCATCTCTTCCCGAAGGTTAAAAAAGGGCTGATTCTCAACCCAGAGAGACCACATCTCACCCTCGCAGCCCCCATCATAGAAGTCTGGATGAGGTGAACACGGCGGCCTCAGGCTCACCTCTCGGATAAACCTCAAATCCTCCTCCGAGAGACTGTCAGAGTTAGCCCTCCACCGTCTCTTCCTACGGTTCAACAAGTAGACCGCATAGTTGCATTTGATGGGCTTCACATCCCTCTCTATCAGGCTCTCAGGAATGGGCTCATGCTCATGCTCAATCACAGTATGATTAACATCCAAAAGGAACTTCCCCCCCCCTCCAGCCATCTCCAACCGGGAGCCGAAGTCTACATCCTCCAAGCTCTTCGACTCATCAAAAAGCTCGTCGAACCCGTTTACCTTGAGAGCAGCCTCCAGTGTGAAGCTTGAGTACCCATACATCCAGTCCACAGGGGCGATCATCCTTCCCCCAGCCCTCTCAACCACCGACCACCGAGTATCCCTCACGGGATCCCCTTCCTTGAAAACCCTGTTGAGATTCTTCTCCGTGTCTGAGGGTTCTCCATGGGCCTTTACACGGGTGAACTCGTAGCCTCCCTGCTTGTACTCCTCTGTGTAATAGGCTTGCTTCCCACCTCTATACCGGGTGTGCATCGCGAGGGGCCAAACACCACTCTGATATCCCTCCCAGAACCGCTCAAGAAACCCCTCATCGAATTGACTCGCATCATCAATCCTAACCAAGAGCTCACCCTCAGAGTGTAGAAGCGCAGTATTAAGGCTTGCACAGACGCTCCAACGCTTACGGTCAAGCCAGAACCTATGGTTCGGGTGGACGGGGACATGCTTAATGGGAAAAGGCAACTTGGAGAAATCTTCTTTCCGTTCATCGTATAAGGCATCAACAAGTATAAACTCGAAGTCCTTGAATGTCTGTCTCGCAAGACTCTTCATCGTAGGCTCAAGATAGTTGAGATGCGGCTGCCCAAGGATGCTATACTTCTCACGAGCCGTAGGCATAATAACGCTAATATCCGTCACTTTTCCTTTTCCCCCGATTTTAAAGCCTTATTCTCCTTCTTAAGAAACTCAGCACCATAGTACTCAATTAACTTCTTTGTCTTCCGCCCTTTGCCTCTCGTCATTTTATATCCTCTCCATGACGATAATTGTATTCATCACCCAATTTTTAATAATCTCATCTGGAACTAGGGAGCAGAACCAATGCACCATATCTCGTCTAGGCATCCATTCATCATTCTCAAGTCGATCATACCAGAACTCTTCTGGCTGCACAAGAACATGACCAGCCACTGCACATCCTTCCAAGCCAATGGGAACGGGTTCGCCCTTCTTCAAGGCATAGCCCTTCTCCTCCCTCCCTTGTAGACCCCCGCTACCCGCCGTCGCAATCTGAAGAAACACGTACCTCTCAGCCACGCGATACAACTCCGCAATAACCCCGGAAAGATCCTCCTCGTAGATATGCTCGAAGAAGTCGAGGGCCACCACAAGCTCATATTCCTGCGTCGAATAAGGCCACCTCTTCGTAGCATCATGAAGGCGAAGCCACTCAGGCCTGCATCGGGCGTATCTACC
>JABUBK010000459.1_pt1 | contig 10157 bp, 11 predicted proteins | sample 7332671 | NCBI WGS metagenome assembly JABUBK01 (sample SAMN07256342, study PRJNA390944) | subsurface metagenome | isolation source: Methane hydrate marine sediment | place: Pacific Ocean: Eastern North Pacific, ODP site 1244 | collected 2002
TACTTGTAAAGGATTTTATGAGTATAATAGGTGATTAGATTATGTCATATAGGAATATTAAAGTTGAAAAGAAGGATGGCATAGGAACTATAAAGATTAACAGACCAGATGCTTTGAATGCTTTGAATAAAGATACGCTAAAAGAGCTGGCTGCTGCTGTTGACGAGTTTGAAAAAGATAAAAAAATAAAAGTTGCGGTTTTGACTGGTGTGGGTAAGGCGTTTATCGCTGGTGCGGATATTAAAGAGATGAAAGATATGAACCCGTTGGAAGCGAGGGAGTTTGCTGAGATGGGACATAGTCTTCTTAGGAAAATTGAGCGTTCAAGGCTTCCGTTTATTGCTGCTGTGAATGGTTACGCGCTTGGCGGTGGATGTGAAGTAATGATGGCATGTGATATCGTTATTGCATCTGCAAGTGCGAAAATTGGCCAACCTGAGATCAATCTTGGTATCCATCCAGGTTTTGGTGGTACACAACGACTTCCCAGACTTGTTGGAAAAGCAAAAGCAAAGGAGCTATTACTTACTGGAGATACTATTGGTGCAGAAGAGGCGCTTCGTATTGGACTGGTAAATAAAGTAGTAGACAATGATAAACTTGCAGAGGAAATAGAAAAACTTGCACAAAAAATTGCTGCAAAATCTAGTGTACAGACAGATTTTATTAAATCACTTGTCAACAAAGGTACAGATATCGACTTACCCTCTGCATGTTCATTGGAAATTTCATACTTTTCATCAAGCTTTTCTACAGAGGATCAAAAAGAAGGTATGACTGCGTTTCTTGAGAAGAGGAAACCAATATTTAAGGGAAAATAAGTAACATAAAACCTGTTCTCATGGATCTACCCTTTTAAGAGATAGTAGTATTTTAAAATTCGTTTGGTGAGTACGCAGGAAAGGTATGGAAGTCACTTAATTCAGATGAGCCTCAGACAGAGAATAGATTGATTGAAACAACAGGACTTACAAATGATGAGTTTTACGGTGCAGTTGGATGGCTTGCAAAAGAAAACAAAATCTGCAAAGATGGGGCACTATATAAATTGGGAGAAACCAATTTAACAAGCAAAATTGGGAAAGACGCTGGCTTAGTTTGGAAAATACTTGATATGTGGGAGGAGGTTGATGCGGTGTCAATTTCTCGACTTGCACACATTGAAGAAACAGATGTGTTTTCTGCTGTTGGATGGCTTGCACGCGAGGGAAAGATAGATGGAACGACGTCAGTTAAGAGAAAAGGCAATATTTCGTTTTGGCTGAAATAACAGATGAATCTTTGTTAGAAGAATCTCCAGCTCCATTTTATTCCTGGGCCAAATGCTACAATAAATACTGTTGAATTGTCTTCTCTGATTCGTGCTCCGATGGTAGGCAAGAGTAATGATGTTTCCTGGTAGAGTTTTCTTAATATGATCCGTTGTACTGTTTCTACAGAATCAAAAAATGGGATGAGTTTTACAAAAATTTCTAACGTAGTGTTATCTGCCCAGTCGTCTCCTGTTAGATTTTCTATATATGTTGGTATTGTCGTTGTTATATCCACTGAGTCTGGATAGAGGTTCATGAGGAAGAAATGGGCTTTTGATGGTTTTAGAGGAAGGAGTTCATCTGTAAGAATCGTTTGTGTTTCAAAAAGATTTTTTTCAGATGTTACCCCCAGTTTCTCCATTTCCTTGATTCCCATTTCTATATATCTTGTAAATCTTGCCTTAAATCTAGAAGTATACGGCATTTGATGAAGCCGGTTTTTTATGAGTGTTGTCATCGTACCAATTGTTATCGATTCAAGGAGATGTGATTCAGAAGACGTTGGTAATTGAGGCTGACCGGTAGTTATGTTTTGTTCCATTGTTTCAATACTTTGTACTGATGTTATAAAACCGGTTATGAGAAACATTGGTATTATCATTAAAGAGAGTATTTTCTTCTTCATACTCCCAACCTACTATTTATTTTTCTCTATATAATACTTTGTATTATAAGATATATAAATAGTGTTATTTTAATAAAATATTATTTTTATTTCGATTTTCTTGAAAAAATACTTTTGATGTTTCCCCCTAAAAATATTGATTTATCCCAATTATCCGCTGATGGAAATCCTGCAAAACGATCAATAAAGATATGGTAAATAATTGCATTTTTAAACCAGTCAGCCCCATCCATGAATATACATAGAATTTGTTCTTAATAGTATTTTGGAACATTTTAAATTCTCAGAGAATATGTGCAAAAGAGAGGATAAATGACTAAAGAGACTTCACTAAATCATGTTGGATTACAATGTTCAGAAAGAAAAAAAGCAGAAATCTTTTTTACAAAGGTATTGCAGATTCCAAAGATAAGAACCTTTGAGGTTTCTGAAGAGTTATCAAAAGCTATTTTTGGAATTAAAAACAGCGTTGAGATTGATGTGTATGATAACGGCAAAACAAAGTTTGAGGTTTTCATTACTAAAAAAATGAAAGACTTTTTTTATGAACATGTGTGTATTGAGGTTGATAACAAAAAAGAATTTATCAAGCGTTGTAAGAAATATGGTATTTGAACCATTACTTGTAAGAAAGGAGGGGAAGGATTTGTTGTTTGTCAGGGATTTTTCAGATAATTTGTATGAAGTAAAAGAAAAACAATAACATATTTTATAATAGCATAGTTATTTAAATATATAATCACAAGCTGATTCTATGTGCTGTTTTTCTTTGAGAAGATTTCTCGTAATGGAATATATGCAAGTAAAAGACCAATAAACGACCATATGAGAAGACCTGGCCACCATGGTGCAATATCAAAAAGCGCCAGTTGAATTCCAAGAACAACAAGTACTGCGACAACAACACCCATAAGTGCTTCTCCAGCGACAAGCCCTGCTGTGAATAAGAGACCTGTTCGTATTGCCTTTTCTCTTGGTTTCACGTCTGTTTGTTTTATCGCAAGTTCCCAATCACTGATCTCTTCCTCTTCCGTACCTCCAAATTTTTTGTTAAGATAAAGATCAGTAACATACCGTATGCTTCCACCTGCAAAGATAGGTACTGAAAGTGTAAAAGGAAGATATATCCCAATAGCAACAGGAAGCACAGGAAGATCAATAAGGATTAACACAAAAGCGAGCACTGCACCAGCAATCACAAATGGCCATAGCATTTCGCCACCTAAAATCCCCTCTACGATTCCCTTCATAAGAAACGCTTGTGGTGCAGGAAGCGCTCGACTGCCTATGGTAAATGCTTGATGAAGTACTCCAATAATTATTCCTATTACCGCAGAGATTGCGACAACTCCAAAAACCATTGAAATCTGTAGTTTTTTCGGAGTTGCGCCAATCATTAGGCCTGATGCCATTGTCTGCAAGAGATCTCCAGAGATTGATCCTCCGATACAAATAACCGCTGATATGAAGATGACAATGGCCATCCCTGCCATACCTGTTACTCCAAACCCAAGCATTATAAGGCTAACAATCAAAAGTACTACGACAGTCACTCCAGATATCGGACAATTTGAAGAGCCGACAAGACCTGTAAGATATCCTGCAAGGGCACTTGCAATAAACGCTAAAAACACGGTCATAACAGCCATAATAATGGAAACTCCAAACATCCCAGACAGCCATTGATACAAAACAAATATTGGAATAATCATTAATCCTATAAGAATGAAAACAAGTTTGTAACTTAAATCCTGCTGTGTTCTTTTTTTGGTTTTTTCTGTTCCTGCTTTTATCCCAAGTACTGCCTCTTTGACGCTGTCAACAAGGTTATTTCTTATCGAGTATACTGCCCATAATCCCCCGACAAGCATTGTTCCCACGCCAATGTATCTTACTTGTTCTCCCCAAACAGTAAAAAATCCACCAATGAGTGGTCCAAGTTCTGCAAACTCTGGTGCTGGCAGCGGCAGTCCTCCAGCCAGAATTAGAAGAGGCGCGATGATAACCCATCCTAAAAGTCCGCCCACGAGAACATATGATGATATTCTTGGCCCAATAATCCATCCCACTGCAAGAAGTGCTGGTGATGTGGTGGTTCCTCCGTAGAACCATCCTTCGTGTTCTTTTCCAAAGATTGAATATTTTCCAATGCTTATCATTCCCTCGACAGTGTCTTTGAAGATGTTGAGTGATATTTGCCCGAATTTGAAGAGTGCCGCAAGTATTGCTCCAATTGCAAGCCATATACCACTTGTACCTTCTTTTAAGTCTGATTTTTCCCCATCACCCACTGTAGTTGTGAGTACTGCTGCAACTGCTACTCCTTCAGGGAATGGTAGATCTGTTTTTACAACAAGTGCCCGTCGTAACGGTACCATCCAGAGAACGCCTAACAGTCCACCTATTAAAGAGATGAATGTTGTCTGTAGGTAGTTAATTTCTGTCCAAACTCCAAGAAGAACAAGAGCAGGGATGGTAAATATGACGCCTGCGGCAACACATTCTCCTGCAGAGGCACCCATTGTCGCAATGTTTACTTCAAGGATGGTTCCTTTAAATGGTTTGAGAAAAGCGAGTGCCATGACTGCTCCTGGTATGATTGCTGAGACTGTCATTCCTGCGTAGAGTCCAAGATAGGCATTTGCTGCGCCTAGAACTATTGCAAGAAATATTCCAACAAGAATTGCCTTTACTGTAAGTTCTGGGATTGTTTTTTCGGCTGGAATAAAGGATTTGAAGTTTTCTCGCAACATTTTATTACAACTTATATATAAATATAACAATCTCAGTATTAAAATTTAATCGATGACATGAACGCCCATTCATTTTCCAACTATACTAATAAATATAATAACAAATATTAAATAACAAATATTTGATAACAAAAAGTATACCATTTGGGGGACTAAGGAGGATCTTATGGCTAATAAGAGGCGTTCTGAAATTCAGATCATTGGAGAAATTCTTGATTTGTCAAAGAATGGTGCTAAAAAGACAGAGATTCTCTATCAAAATAATATGAGCTTTTCACAACTTCAAGATTACCTTTCTTATTTGATAGAAAAGGATATCATTGAAGAAATTATTGTTACCAATGATAACGGTACTGTGAATAAAACATTCATTAATACTGAAAAGGGAAACAATCTTTTAGGAGATATTAATAAAATACTTTTATATTTTAAATAAACGTGATGACTAAAAGGATAAAGTAAGACCAATAAATATATTATTATATTTCAAATTGTTTATAATTAACGAACTTGGAGTAAATGAATCGTATACGTCATAGAAAAAATTGAATTTTTTTTTTTTCACAATATATTGTTTTATCATAAATTTATAACGATATATTTATATATTAAGAAATACTTTATATTATGAAACTTTGCCTAAAAAAAATACTGGCAGGGGGGATAAAAAAAAAATCTTTATGATGGAGATGGAGAGTGGGATTACGTATATAATTCTGATACTGGTGCATTAGAAGAATATGTCGCTGAAACATCAGAGGATAAAAAATCCACACCATCATTAGGGTTTATCGGAGTTATTTTTGTAATATTATTCTTTATCTTCATAAAGAAAAAACAATTCCCAAAAAAACCAGTTTAGTTTCTAAAGCGTATTCTATTTGTATTCCAAAGAGATAAGATAGAGCGAATTCTGTTTATAATTCTATTTCTAATCTCTCTTTGGCTATCTGTTTCTTCTATGCTACTTATTTGATATTCTGAATTTACTGCTTTAATATTGGATTCATCAAAATTTTCACAGTCTTCTATCTTTAGTGAAGACCCATCAATTAAGTAAATTGCACCAAGTGTACAGGCGGTTAATTTAATATTTTTTGAACCAGAAGCCATAATTTTATTATTTGATAATAGAGATTGTGTGATTTGATTTCCAGAAGACCTTGACAAATATATTCCAAAAACCTTGTTGTCGTATATCTCACAGTTTGAAATTATATTGTCATTGTTAGAAGAACCTATTGCATCTATTCCTGCATGGGTGTTATCATAGAATTCACAGTTTGAAATTTGATTATTTGATGAATATTGTAGTTCTATTCCATCGCAGTTTTCATAAAATATGCAATTTTTTACAACATTATTGTTACATCCAGATAGATAGCTTCCTAAAAATGCAATACCTTCATCTTCGCATCCCCAAAACCGACAGTTTGAAATTGTGTTATATGAACTCCAAATCGCTATTCCAACAGGAGTATCAAAGATATTACAATCGTCTATTGTTGTCTGTGATGCACTTATCTTAATCCCTGTCGTATAAAGACCAGATCCTTGATTGTTTATGCCAAATCCGCTGAGTTTTACCCCATTAGTAGTTATCCTAACCGCATAGCTATTTTTTTCTGATACCGGATTAATGAATGTTTTATCTTTATCTTCTCCTATCAAATTAATTTCCTTATTTATGTTAATTATCTCACTATAGGTACCTATTTTTACATATATTGTTGAACCTGACACTGCTTGATTTATTGCCTCTTGAATGCTTTCGTAATGTGCCTCGTTGTTTTTATCTACAATTATATCATAAATAGAGTTATCGTTTTGAATGTTTGATTTTTCTCTGTTTTCGGGTTCATATGTTGCTTCGGCATGGACAGTTACTGCTGAAAATAGAAAAACCGATAAAAGAAATATAGCAGTTAGTTCCTTCCTTCTATCCACTTCATTTCACATCCAGATAAAGTTTATCGTGTTAACTAATATCTTGCTAATCTCTATCAATCAATATATATAAACATTGCCTGACAAAATGTCAAAATGCAAAAAACGTCAAAAACAGATATTACTGAAGAAATAAAAGGAGAATCTACCTATAAAAACAGATCACTTAGGAATGTCTTACCTTTGATTTTATTTCATATTTCTTCAAGAACTGACTGGCGTTTCCAAGCCAAAAACTTGAGGAAGATTTCTTCTGTATCACACCTCTTGTTGCAATTCGTGAGAAATCTCTATCAAAGGTGATAATTCCTTTAATTTCCGCATGCTCAATTGCGGTCTGCACAAGAGATAAATCTGCTTTTGAAGGTTGTTTTAAATAATTGGTTTTTAAATCTTTTAGTTCATCCGATATCTTTCCAGTTGTATATATCTTTATTTTTTCGGATATCTTGATGTTCTTGTTCTTTTTCACTTCATCAAGTATCACATCTGTCGTCCATATCTTTATCTTCGTAGAACTAAATTTTAGTACTTTTTGACAACTCACACTTCTTTTATCACGTTTATTTTCTGCATAGATTAAAATATTTGCATCAATGAGATAGACAACATACCTTATTTTATCTCTAAAAAACTGCATATAGTGTAATTTCCTATTGCACTTACAACGAATCTCTTCCCCTCGCCGTATGCAAATTCTTCGTTTACAGTAAGGACAAGTGATCTTCATAGTACAATATTCCTTTACAAATTAATGCAATAATCGTAGTACATATAATCCTTTTTATCAAAATAATTATAGCAATTATATAAAATTATCAACACATATCAATTATAAAAAAAGGAAAAAAAGAAAAAGAGATAAAGTGGTTTTATTTCTTTTTTAAGTAAGGAAGCCCTGTTCTCTTGTTAACGCCAACGGTCATATTATCTGGCTTGTCACAGGGTGAACCGCTTTTTGGTGTTCTCTTACTAAAGTAATAGATTGTTTGGTTTCTTCCGCCTTTTAAGGTAACATCTCGACAATATAATGTCCAACCTTCGTGTGTAAATGCCATAATTATATACCTCCAATAGGGAGAACATCTACTGTGTATATAAATTTTCTCCTAATATTCTCCAAAATAGGGTTTTATGAACCTGTTCTTCAACTTTTTACAGATAAAATGAGAAAAAAAACCTATATTTCACATAAAAACTCTTCGAGAAGCTTGAGTGGGCCCGCCCAGATTTGAACTGGAGTTTCTGGCTCCCAAAGCCAAAAGGATGGACCAAGCTACCCCACGGGCCCTACATGCTGACGGTGTAACATCACCAGATATTTAAAAACTTCTTTAACCTTAATTCTCTTAACCATTCTTCGTAAAAAAATTATTTTGTATTACTGCGCACCATCATCTGGAGGAGGTATATTATCACTCTTTGAGAAATTTTGTTTTGCTTCTTTTAACTTAAGCTCCAAATAATAATCAGGAGAAATAACAAAATCATGCTTTAGATTCCCACTAAGAAATTCATCTTTAAATTGTTTTTTAATTTCTTCAAGTAAACCTTCTGTTGTTTTTTCCATAACGAGATCAACAAAACCTTCTATAGATTCCTCATCGTCACACTCGTTGTTTTCAAGCCATTCGAGCAATTCTCTTTTGATTTTATCCTTCATATTTTCCCTTCCATGTCGTATCACTAATCTATTATTTCTTTAAAAATATATCCAAACAATCTTTTCGAAAATCAAGATTATTGTTTTTCATTGTTTTTTTCTTCTCAAGAAAACAAGTAGACAAATAATTAGAAGTAAACCTGCTATTTCAAAACCTGGTGCAGTATTACCCCTATTAGTATCAGTGATGTCACTGTTATCATCGCTGTTGTCTACATTGCTTTCCCAGAGATCATCAAGAATATACACATTAACAATAGTAAAAGGCGGGAGAACATAATTACCATTCTTGGTAAATTGCACGTCCATATTTATCGGCGAGTTTCCATTAACCCAAGTGGTATTCGGTTTAACACGAAGCTTCCAAATATATTCATGCGTTTCATTTTTCACTAGTTTCCAAACGTCAATATACGCAGAGAAATTACTAGGGCCGTCAAGAACCTCAAAATCTGGATCTCCCGATCCAAGACCAGATATCTTAAAAGCCATTACATTAAGATCTTGCTTCGCTTTCAGTAATGCTTTTATATAGAATGGTTCACCAAGTTTAAGCTCTGCAAAATGAACGGTTGCTTCCTCCCAAGTATCGCCATCCTTGCTATACCAACATTGGCATAACCCATAATCATTCTCTACGGGATCATTTGCACCTACCAAAACATAATATATCAAAGAGAGGAGCAACAGAAAAATCATAAAATTTGCTACTAATCGTTTCATACTTGAATTCACACCAAATATCTTTTTTAATCACATAATAGCTGTCATTATCTTATTGAAGTCCATTTTGCTCTGCCCAACCGCCCTCTATATCACCGACCATCATTCCCCATGAAGGAACCACGCCAAACGCAACGGTTGTAAAACCAAATTTCAGACGAGTATTCTCACCAAGCAGAATAGTTTCATCCATGTTGAATATTTGTTCATCTTTTCTGAGGAAAATCTGTGGTTCATGGCCAAACAATGGGTTAAACAATGTTTCATCGCTTGAATCAATGACTTTAAATTCAGCGTACTCTCCTTTTACCTCGATAACCCAGACGTTCAATGTTGCAATCCATGGAGTAACAGGTGTTGGAGGTAAAATTGGAAACCCTGTTGGACCAAGCGTACAAATATTCTTCAAACCTAAAGAATAATAATCTACTCCCTCGTAGGTTGTCTCTTCGAAAGGATCTAAATAGTTGGGGTATTGATCAACGGCGAGACGGACTGTTTCATTCCACTGGAAGTTATTATCGTCGTCGTTTCTAATTAAATTAATATCAAAGCCAAAAGGAATTGTAAACTGATTTCTCAGCGATTCACCTGCTTCACTCAACGTATCTTTAATGCCTTGCGCATCAAATCCTACATCAGATGGTATGGCATCTTCAATCTGTTTATCTATCAAATTTTCAATGCGTGAAAACACATTTTCAATATCCGTCTTGACCCTGTAGACATACCAATCTCGTGCATAATACACTGATTTTTTGCCAACACTATCAAACAAAGAATTACTCTGATATGCAGATAAATTAAGATACAAATCAATGTTATTGTTATACTTCATCAATAAATCGTCTTTGGCTTTATCAACGAGTTCAAGTGGATTAGGGTAATTCGTTGCATTAATACTTGGATCCAGCTCGATCTCACCAATTAGTCTGAGGATGTCATCCAAAGCATTCCATGATTCCTCTTCAATCCAAGCGTTATAATTCCCCGGTACTGAATAATAAAGATCTGTAGCACCCACAGTACCTGTTTGTATCAACTCCTGTTTCTCACTATTTGAATCTGGAAACATATTGATATATGTCCCCAAAGTATCTTCCAGGTTAGGATCATTAACTGTGCTGTTGTAA
>JABUBK010000460.1_pt1 | contig 10154 bp, 10 predicted proteins | sample 7332671 | NCBI WGS metagenome assembly JABUBK01 (sample SAMN07256342, study PRJNA390944) | subsurface metagenome | isolation source: Methane hydrate marine sediment | place: Pacific Ocean: Eastern North Pacific, ODP site 1244 | collected 2002
CGTAGGGTAAAGCTTAAGGATAATTCCTTGGTCAGGCAAAATAGTTTGACGAACCCTTATCTTTTAGAAGAGAAAGGAAAGGGCATAATGGTAGCTGAGTTTTTGGTGAAAAACAGTGTGGATAGGGTAGTAGTAAGGGAAAAATTCCACGGCAAAGGGCCAGAATATGTCTTTCGGGAAGCTGGTGTAGAGGTTACTATCACCCCAAAATCTGATTTAAGAGAGGTAATAGCTGAATTGAAAATAAGGGCCGGTTTGAGTGAATCTATAGTGGAGAAATAATAGGGAGGTAAAAATGGCTATAATGGAGGTAAACGTAATTCCTCTCGGAACTCGGACTGCCTCGGTGAGTGAGTATGTTACTCGAGCGGTGAAGGTATTAAAGGAAGCAGGAGCAAAGTACAAAGCAACCTCTATGTCAACTATAATAGAAGGAGAACTGGATGATCTTTTTCACCTTGCCAAAATAATGCATCTTGCAACCTTTGGAACGGACGTAAAACGGGTGGTAACTACTTTAAAAATAGACGATCGGCGTGATCAAAAGTTAACTATGAATGAAAAAATAGAAAAGGTAAAGAGAGGATTATGAGGGCCTACTCATCATCTTTTGAGAGAGAAAATGCCAAAAGGTATGATAAATGGTATGAGAGCCCCGAGGGTAGACAGGCTGATAAGCTAGAGAAAGATCTCTTTCTCAAGGTAGTCAATCCTAAAAAGGGTGAGACTCTTCTGGACATAGGATGTGGCACAGGACATTTCTCTTTCTGGTTTCACGACTTAGGACTGAAAGTAACCGGGATAGATATCTCTCTGAATATGCTGGGAGTGGCCGTGGGCAGGTTGAAGGATGAAGAAATAAAACTTGTCAGAGGAGACGCTCACACTCTACCCTTCCAGGACAAATCTTTCGATTTAACAGTTATGATAACCACTCTCGAATTTTTGCATCAGCCTGCGAAAGCAGTAGAGGAAGCTTTCAGGGTGGCCAAAAGGAAGGTCTTTTTAGGTGTTTTAAGTAGATGGAGCCTTTTGTCTTTTAGACGCCGGCTGAAGAGTTTATTTGGGAAAAGCATCTATCAAAAGACAAAGTTCTATTCAATAAGAGAGCTGAGGAGATTGACAAGAAATTATCTCCCTCGAGAAGCAAAAATTGTATCTCAAAAGACATTAAGGGGGGCCTTTATCGGTTTAGTAGCTGACCTAAGATGAAACTCACCGCTCTTGCAATACTGGCCTACAACCTTGCCACTATCTCATCTATGTCTATGTGTTGCCCCACCAGTTCTTTAGCTTTCCTTACTTTTTCCTCATCACTGGATCTGATTTTTACTCTACGCTCGTGCACCTTCTTGGCGGTAGTATAGGTATCGTCCTGAGAGATAAGAACCGGGAGGGAACTACTTCTTATCAGTCCCAGGACTTTATCATGGGGTATGAGTCCTCCGGTAAGAATCATTCCCTCCACTTCAAAATCGTCTTCAATTTTGGACATATGCCCGGCAATGATGCCCAGAATAATATCTTCCCTATCTCCGGGGACAATGACCAGGCTTTTGGGGCGAATAAAACTTAGAGCGTGACAGGGTTCCATAGCTGCCACCAGAATATTGACTACTCTATTCTCCAGGTGCTCCTCCCCGTGGAGGATCTCTCCGTTGATAGCCTCCCTGATCTGTTCCATGGTGGGATAGGTGAGAGATTCCTGAAAGGGAATCACCCCCAACAGCTTAATCCCCTTCCTTTGGAGGCCCTTATTAGTGATGTCCTTTATCTTCTCATATTTCTCAGGCAAGACTTTGTTGATGATGACCCCTATTATTTCGGTTCTCTCCTGATCAAAAAGAGCTTTGTTTATCATTATTTCATCGATGGGTCTTCCTATTCCTCCGGTGGAGACAAGGAGGACTTTCGCTCCCAGCAGTTTTGCTACTGAAGCATTAGAAAGATCAAATACTGCTCCTACTCCGGCATGGCCTGTTCCTTCGATGAGCACAAGATCCTTTTCCCGGGATATTCTTTCAAAAGCTGTCTGGATTTTCTTAATATAGGTTTCTTTTTCTCCTTTGAGAATGTACTCCTCGGTAAATCCTTTTCCCACCACTACAGGGTTCATATCGACCAGGCTCTCTTTCATCTGGCAAACATCCTTCATCAAGGCTACGTCCTCATCAATTCTACATCCTTCTCTTTCTACGTAATGTTGCCCCACCGGCTTCATAAATCCCAGCCGAGAAAAGGATTTCTTAAGAATTTGAAGGAGTCCCAAAGAGATGGTAGATTTACCATCATTTTGCCTGGTAGCTGCTACAAAGAGCTTTTTCACCTTCAATGCTCCTTTCCGTATTTATAGTATGTCAGCAGTCTCTGCTTTGTCAAAAGAAATTTTTCATTTGGCAAGGCAAGGAAACTCGATACTTTAGTCCCCAGAGGATGTCATGCGTTTCTTCATCCTTGTATCAAGGGGGATGGAGAGTCGTTTTATTCCGCAATCCCCCGACATAGAGCTGCTCGGGCTAGCTCCTGCCATTTAGTGGTGAGATCCTTGAGCCAAGCAGGAGTATCTATATCTTTGAAGGGATTATTTTTCACCAGTTCAATATTCTTATGGCACTCATACATACCCTGCTCATCTCGGAGCTTTTTATATTCTTTTTTCAAGAGCTCATTTGTCCTAATAATCCTCTCCTCCAAATCCGAGCCAAGAAACATGCCTGGATAAGGCATCAGTTCCTTTTGGCTAACACCTTCTATTCCTCCATGATCAATCACTTTTTTTCTCTCATACAAGAATCGCTTTATGTCCTGGCGTAGGGTCTTCCAAGCTGGCCGGAAAACTTTCGGTGGTAGATGTTTAATGTAAAGCTCCCTGTCAAGCCAGAAAGTTATTCTATTTATCCTGAGATTGATTAGAAAATCAATGTCCTCTCCCCGAGTGATGAGAGGGTCAAAGGGAACCTTCATTAAGATATCACGGTGGACAGTCATATTACCACCAAAGACAAAAGGTGTTGGTTTTAGACGAGGAGACCTTCCAATAGTGAATTCAAATGCCTGGTTCATAGCGGCTGCGTTGTTCCAATAGGGCTTTCGCCATAGAGGTACCCTGCTCACATCAAGTCTGTAGCTATCAGTCTGGAGGTAATATCCCGCTACTGCTTTAATGAGCTCACCCTGGTATTCAGTGCCAATGAACTCTTGAGCCTTGCTGAGAAACTCGCTATCTGTGATGACCTCATCATCATCAAGAAATACGGTTATTTCGCTTCCATTGAGAATGCCAGCCAGCGAACACATATTGCGTACAGCAGCATAATTTCCCAAATTAATAAGCTCACATGCAGCCGCCGACACATCATCATGAATAAGGCTACGGCGGAGCCTATCAAGATTTTGACTGTGCAAAAGGGTAATATCATAGCGTGCAGTATATGGCTGGGTTATTTCCTGCATCCTGGCTATGACGTTATTTGTGAGAGGTGGGCTACTAGTAACTGTAACGATGACTATTCTAAATTCCTTAGCGTCAAGTGCATCGAAGCTGTCTAACAATCGCCCCAAGGTTCCTTCATTATTAAGTGGAGTTGGATGATCAAAAATAATCTCCTCTTCAACATCTCGTGATTTCTCCGGGGAACCCCAGTAGGAGGGAATAACTATGGTTGTGCTTTTCATCTCGAGAAATAGCTTACCGGAAAATACAAAAATGAAAAGGGGGTGATGCAGCAGCTTTATCTCGATCTGTATGCGGCCATTGGATACCCTGCTTCTCTATTTTTTGGTAGGTTATGCCGGAAAGAATGGGAGCTAGTTTCTTTATTTCCTCAAAAATCTCCTGGGGCGAGGAATATGACATATGGTATCCCATAACCTTTGAAAGAAGAGAGACGATTTCTCCACTCTGGATACCTTCTAATAATAGTTGAGTATTCCTTTGAGTAAGGCTTCACCGTCTTTCTCTTTTATTCTCAGAACCATGCTTGCCAGATCATCCAGCTTTGTCCGGCGGAAGTGCAGGATAATAAGCCTCGCTCCTTTTCTCATCGCATCCAAAAAGAAGAATAAGATCACTGGAGAGAATGTTTTAGCTCCTTCTGGATCAGGTTCAGGACGCCAGGCAGAGAATTTCTCACCGGCCTACTCAACCCTATTCCTATTTTGGTATTTTTAATTTCCACCCCCACCACCACAGCTTCTTTGGGAAAATTCTTACCTAAAGTCTTTTCTGCTAGAGCTAATCCGTGTTGCCAATTAAAATCATGCAAAGAAAGAAAATTCAGCTTTGAATCTCCGAGGTCCTCTCTTTTCATGCGATAGATAGTTCCCGGCTTTTTCCCACTCATAACCGCATCAATGATAATGACCTTTTCTGCACCCTCTAGCTGGAATAGAATATCTATCCCCCGGGTCCCTATGTCCACGAGTTCAACTCCTTGAGGCAGGGGGAGTTTTTCTAGTTCTTTTAACACCCAAATCCCAATTCCATCGTCTCCTCTGAGCAGGTTGCCACAGCCGATAATCTTGATTTTAGCTATTTCTCAAATTCTCCTTCCCTTGGCGGCATGATAGGCTTTGATAAAAGAATCAGAATAGATTTGTTTATTTAGTATGAGCTCTGCGGTAATGGCGGCATTTACCAGTTCCTCATCAGTAGCATCGCAGATGGCCGCATCTAATCCAGATTCAATGGCCATGACCAAGAAAATTCGGTTGATTAATCTTGCTTCCTTGCTTTGTGAGGAAATGTTACTCAGGCCGATCACCATATGAGGGGGAGGATCAGAGAGGAGCTTGAATTGACGAAGAGTCTCGATTACATAGGAAGCCTGCCCTTGAAGGAACTTCAAGGGCATGGTCACGGGATCGAGGAAGATTTTTTCCGGGGAAAGACCCTTTTCCGTGGCACTGAGAAAGATTTTTGCTCCCAGTTCCACCCTTTGGTTGACATCCTGAGGACTTCCCTTCTCATCCATACATACCCCAATCAAAGAGGCATTATGCTGGACAGCCAGGGGCACCATTTGCTCCAATTTCTCTTCATGGGCGGTGGTGGAGTTGATGATAGGCTCTTTTACACAAATTTCTAGAGCCCTCTTAACAAATTCTATCTTATTGCTGTCGATGGAGATAGGGATATCTACGGTGTTCTGAACGGTCTCTATCATCCATAAGAAATCTTCTACTTTGTTAGATACAGCGCCGATATTTACATCAATGTAATCTGCTCCGATCTCGGTCTGTTTTCTAGCCCACTTTTCGATGATGGATTTATCCTTTTCCTTGATAGCCTGGACGATGTCTTTAAATCCTCCGTTAATTCTCTCACCTATGATAATCATTTTGTCTCCTCCTCTGAGGCCTGTCAGTCGACCCCTTTCCATAATGGTATAGACATATTCGATTCCGTACCCCAGCGCTCCTGTGGTAGGATAGATAACGATGTCTTGAGGATCAAGTCCTAGATCCGTGGCCAGAATATTGACCTGTTTAGCGATAGGGCTTCAAAGCCTCTAAAAATCCAGGGTGAGGTCTAAGCCCAAGTTCAATAGTTATATCACAATGTTTAATGGCCAAGCTATAATCCTCTTTATAATAGTACGCTACGGCTAAATTGTTATGTGCCTCGGCATAGTTAGGATTAATCCCTATAGCCCTCTTATACTCAGCTATAGCCTCATCATACATTCCTTTCGCAGCGTAAGCTACCCCCAGGTTGCCATGTGCCTCGGCATAGTTAGGATTAATCTCTATAGCCCTCTTATACTCAGCTATAGCCTCATCATACATCCCTTTCAGGCCATAGTCTACTCCTTTGAATATATGAAGGGCAGTCTCAGGTTTTATCCTTTGTTCAAGGGCATCTTCGACTAGTTCTAAGCATACTTTTGCTTCTTCGTAAAATGGGTCAACTCCTAAAGCCTTTTTGAATTCCTGTTGGGCTTTCTCAAATTTCCCAGCTACACCGTACTCTATACCTTTATTGTAGCATTCTTCAGCACTCTGAGCATAACATATACCAATCATTAGAAATAAGACTGCCAAGGCTAATATACCTGTTCTTAAAACTTTCATAATTGAGTCCCCTTTCCACATCATTACCTTTGCTTTACAGTTTTTCTTCATAATTCATGCCTGTTTTATTTTGTATCTGATTACTCTCTCCTATTAGAATTATCTTCTTAGAATCATCTGCCTCTTCTTATTCTCCACCCATCAGTTTATCAATGTATTTTCTTACCTCTTTTACCGCCTGAGGGTGGCGCATGACAATAATATCGGCTCCTGCCAGAAGATAGGTATAGGCAGTGGTAGCTTCCCACAAGGGACCGCGCTCTCTATGATCGCCCCACTGAGGAGCCTCTTCCTGACTACTAGCAGCCTCCTTTACCTTCCAGACCTCCTTTCCTATATCGCAGATAATGGGCATAGCCCACATTTTGTCCCCCCCCAGGCCTGCTAACCTGCCCCTTTCCATAATGGTATAGACATATTCGATTCCGTACCCCAGCGCCCCTGTGGTAGGATAGATAACGATATCTTGAGGATCAAGTCCTAGATCTGTGGCCAGAATATTCACCTGCTTGGCAATATTGATGTCCACCGGGGACTGGGCGATCAATTTATGTCCGTCAGCTTTGCATAGAGCTACCAGAGTTTTGTAATTATCCTCGGTGATGGATCCAAAAAGACATCTTTCCCCTGCCGAAACTTCACTGCATTTGGGAAGAACCTCGTTATCCTTGTCGTCGTTTCCACATCCCCAGACGATGAGAGGAGATCCTACCGCTTCCAGCACCGACTTTACTGTCCGGCTGGCTTCTTCAGGCCCCCGGTTTTCCCCCTCGGGGTCACATCCCTGGAGCCTCAGACAGATTAGACGGGCTCCAAACTCCTCCTCACATTTCTTTGCCCATGAGGCAGGATCATCCCATACATCAGAGAAAAATTCAGCTAACAGGGGATGCCAATCCTTTGGAGCAACATCCCAGACCTCCATGGCAACTACCGGGGAATTAGGTGTCTTTCCCTCAAAATGAAGAAAGGGCAGAGTGGTCTCTCCTCCTACAGTAATGCTGTAGGAACGAGTTCCTCCTTCTTCCTGGGTGGCTCCGATCCTCACCGTGTTGATAGGACTCACCCATTTCCGTGTAAAATCCGGAATACTCATTATCTAACCTCCTTATCGATCTCGTTTTTCTTATAGAATTCACTTCCCTTTTTTCACTCCAAGTTTAACTTTTCCAGTAGACTAGCTACTGAGCGAAGGGCAGGGGAAGCCTCAGGCAGGTCCTTCAGGGATCTACCTTCCTTACTTAAAGACAATATGAATTCATCCTGGGGAATTCTGCCTAACAGGGTAAGGTCATTTTTCTCGATTTCTTTTTCTAGATGGAGCGGGATCTTCTCCTTAACCTTGTTGAGAATGAGATATTTCTTCTTTATCCTCAGCTCCAGCTCCTCCCCCATTCTACTGATATTACCCGCTGAGCGGAGGGAAACCGGATTATCATCACTGATCGCTAATAATAAATCCACGTCTCGGGTAGTGCGACGAGATAGATGCTCCATCCCTGCTTCGTTATCTATAATAACATACCGGTAGTTTCTGATAATAGAATCTAAGAACTCGCGCAGAATACTATTAACCAGGCAGTAGCAGCCTGGACCCTCCTGTCTTCCCATGACCAAAAGATCCAAACCTTTATCTTCAATCAAACATTCCTCGAGACCCATTTGCAAATACATTGATTTGGACATCCCTACTGGAAAGTCCCCTTTTTTTATTACCTTCAGAGTCTCCTCCCTTAAACCACCTACGGTCTGATGTACCTCAACTCCCAAGAGCTGATTGAGATTCACATTGGGATCAGCGTCTACAGCCAAAACGGCCCCTTTCCCGTTTTTCACCAGCTTAAGAATTATTAGGGCGGCCAGGGTAGTCTTGCCTGTTCCTCCCTTACCGGCCACAGCTATAGTAAAGGACATTTAAAGAGCCTCCTTTATTTTCTCGGCCAAGGAGGGGAATTTTGTTAGATCTGTATGGGGGATGAACTTGGCGGAGAGAAACTCATCCATATAATGAGGATAGGTAATAAGATCATAGTATGTTACGCTCTGAGAGATTTGCTGGGCCATCTCCAGAGCCTCTTGAGAGAGCAAGGCCATCTTAGCTCCGGTGACGGAAGCATTACCTACGAATTGAATCTTTTCTGGAGAAACATCAGGGATGAGGCCAATCATGACCGCTTTTTCTTTATTGAGATAACTTCCAAAACCCCCTGCCAGATAGATAAGGTCTATATCATCGAATTCTAGATTCATGGAGTGAGCTAGTATGTGAGCTCCGGAAAAGATAGCCGCCTTAGCGCTGATTAAATTTTCGATATCAGGTTCGCTGAGCACAATATCATCCCCGGTTTGAGTGTTAGGGCGGGGAACCAGAATAAATTCAAGCTCGCTGTCCCTTTCACGAATGCGAGAGGTAGCCTCAGGGTTTAATCTTCCTGAGCGGTTAATATAACCCATCCTGAAAAGCTCAGCCAAGGTGTCTATCAGGCCTGATCCACATAGTCCCTTGGGTTTAATATCACCAATGGTAGAGAATTCTATCTGGTGGGCATCTATTATCTTGACTTTTTCAATGGCTCCCTCAGCCGCTCTCATCCCATCCTTGACCCCACTTCCTTCAAATGCGGGACCAGCAGAAGCCGAGCAGCAGATCATCCATTCTCTGCTGCCCAGTACCACCTCTCCATTGGTTCCTATATCTATGAGCATAGTGATAGAGTCTGCTTGATTGATACCAGTAGCCAGGATACCTGCGGTTATGTCTGCTCCCACCCAGGCACCTATACTGGGTAGGCAGTAGAGAAGACCCCTGGGGTTGATCTTTATTCCCACCTCAGCGGCCCGGATGGGTGGTGGTAAAGTAGAAGCAGCCACGTAGGGTTCCCGTCTGATGTGAGAGGGATCCAGACCCAGAAGAAGATGCATCATAGTAGTGTTTCCGGCGCACAGAATCCCCATGACATCGTGGAGTTTTACTCTGTTCTTAGAAATGAGGGAAGTGATGAGGTTGTTAATGTCACCCGTTATAGCTTCTCTTAGTCTGTCATAACCTTTGAGCTCTCCGTAAATTATTCTGCGGGTTACCTCCTCCCCATAGACACGTTGAGAGTTGTAAGTTGCTTCGGCATCAATGGTCTTAGAATTATTCAAATTCAAGAGGTGAGCTACTACTGTAGAGGTACCCACATCTACAGCTACGGCGAAATTGTTTTTGGTAGTATTTCCTTCCTCTATCTGGATAACCTCAGTTGTTTCTCCTCTCATTCCTAGGGTGGCGGTGATCTTTCCTTTGCTTGTTCTCATTATCTGAGGGATCTGCCGGATGACTTTGAGGCCAGTCTGCATTATGGTGATGTTTTTCTTTCGTCGGATCTCCCGGTAGATGCGCTGCTGATCGGCTAGACTGTCATGAAGGGTGGGCGGGGGAAGTTCCAGATATATTTTCTGGATCAGAGGGTCATACTTGAAGAAGACCTTATCTTTAGCGGCAGGATAAAGCGCCCGAAAGCGCTGCGAATCTTTATCTACCAGAATCTTTCTTTCTTCGATTCGGGACTCCGGCGGAATTTCGACCTCTACATCTCCTTGTACCGTGCTCTGGCAAGCTAGAGCATATCCTTTTCGGATTTCATCCCGGTTGAGGAGAGTAGTGGGGTTAGTATTGACCTTGCCTTCTTTAATAATAAGGCGACATTTTCCGCAGATGCCGTCCCCTCCACAGATACTTGAGACAAAAACTTTTGCCTTCCTCGAGGCTTCTAATAAGGTGCTACCTTTCTCTACCTCGACCTCTTTATCTTCCGGTCTAAAGATAACTTTGAATTTTTCAATCTTCACCTTCGGTTATGTTTTCCACTCCTTTCTTAGAAAAGAAGGTATCCGGGAGGCTTCCTCCGGGCCTATGATGACCTGCCAGGGAGATTCTTCTTCTATTTCTGCCCGAAATACGGCCACCAGTCCAGGAATGATTATCTTGTTGTGATTGACTTTTTCTTTTACCTTTTGTTCCTCCAGAGTCTTAATTACTTTTTCCGCAGACCACTTGTCTCCAGCATAGGCATTAAGAACACCTAATCCTTCCGTAT
>JABUBK010000461.1_pt1 | contig 10141 bp, 8 predicted proteins | sample 7332671 | NCBI WGS metagenome assembly JABUBK01 (sample SAMN07256342, study PRJNA390944) | subsurface metagenome | isolation source: Methane hydrate marine sediment | place: Pacific Ocean: Eastern North Pacific, ODP site 1244 | collected 2002
TCTATACTAGAATTCTTGTCGCGCAGCCTCCTTCTGTTTCTCATAGTATTCTTGAGGTATAGGAGAGTACTGACTGTTAAATTGGGACCGAGTAAGAATCTTTTGAAAAATCAGGGTTACACTGTTTTTCATAGAAGATGAAAGAACGCTCGAGCCACATTTGCGATAAGGTTAAGTTATGACGCTATTGGAATCGGGTTAAATCAAAATTTTGTGCTGATTGACAGGAAAAAAGCCACACACATAGAGGATCATAGAGGCACTTTCTCAAGGCAAGGCGACCTATTAACCTGGGTAAAATTAGATTGTCTATATCAAGAGAATTGTATTAAGCCAGTTGGGGGATAGAGGGATTTTTAAGCAAAGGAGGTGAGAATGAGAGGAAGAGGACTATTAGCTGCTTTTTTGCTGGGTGTGGGTCTTTGTTTTGTGCCTGCTTTGGGATATGGGGAAATTCCGACGTGGATGTATGAGCAGAAAGCATCTTATATTAGCCTTGAGCTCTTAAGGTACCAGGTGAGCTACCTGATGCGCAATCCAACTAATTTTTTGGGTGTGCAATTTACTTATGACCCGACCGGATACTGTGGAGAAGTCATGAAACTGCCTGAGGGTGTTAGCACGAAGGGCAAGATCTTTGTACTGGTTGCAGATAATAGAGGTCTGTTTTCTTACAAGTCTGGAATAGCTTTGCGGGACCTATTTAAGAGGGAATTGAAGATTATATATTCATTCATAATAGTGGCCAAAGATGTGGATGCTGATATTGTGGCTAAATTTTATAGTAGGGGGGATATTCCTCTGGGCTATTTCTATCAAGGGGAATATCACCTGTGGGAGAAATCGTGATACGGATGTCCCTATGCCAGAAAAAAGAAGCGTAACGTACTAATTGTAAAGCTCTGGAATGAGGGACGGAATTACAGGTGTGTCTTATCCAAATGTTAAAAATAAACCGTAAGGCGGAATATACACATTATTTTACCCTAGAATAATCGCTGCAAAATTTAAAGGAAGAACCGACATGCTTGGGTTCAACATACGAAGGTTATGTCGAATATTGTAACCAAATGGAAAGTCAACCGCTGGCTATCCGAGTTATTTGTGTTCAAATTGTACCATTTTGTTGGGGCCATCCTTGTCTCTAGCGTAGCCTATCACGCGGCATATTCCATGGGCGCCATTCAAGAAATTCCATGGTATACTCTTGCCAAGGATGCTTTGCTCGCTGGGGCGGCTGCATGGTTATCCATAGTCCTCATCGTTCGGGTTAACCGCGGCCTGCGACTAGACAGAGAGCTACGCTCCCATCCTCTCGAATGGTCTAAGGGTTCAACCGCGGCCTTTACTCTATTCGTGTTAATAAGCTTTTCTCTTGGGGCACCCTTACTACGGTACCTTGGCTCCCCTACAGCTTTAATTAACTTAACTATACTTGTTGTAGTGCTCATAGCTACTACAAGTGCGTTCAGTATCTATCTTTGGGCCTATTGGAATGCTAGCCAACTGGAGAAAAAAAGGTCTATTGCTGCATTAAAGGCGGAACACCACTTTTGGAGTATTCTTTTTTCCTGTGGAGTTATATGGATTGGTGTTTTTATAGGTGGAGTTATACTCTCCGGGATGTTGACAGATTTGCAGAAAACACTTCGAGATATCCCAGAAACACTATTTTACAGAGTGATACTTTACCAAGGTATGGTAGTCTTTTATGCCTTCGGTGGCACTGTTGCGTGGATTTTGCGGTCACTCCATAGGCGTCTCGAACAAATCTCCAGAGCAATGGACTTGTTACCCCCCAAAAATCACTAGAAGTAGAGATGAAAAGAATTTCTGCACCTTCAACTATCGGCATGAATCAAATTTCATAAAATTACTAAACGACCTAATTTCTCTTTGACCTTCAGGAAAGCCTAAAATATACGAGAGAAAAAGATGAAGGAGGGAGCAAGAGAAGAGGAAGTAGATAGTGACTGAACCGAAGTATCGGTGAATTTATCAGTAGCATTAGCTAAACGTAAGTTTAAGGTCTTACTCATTGACTTGAGTGCTCCTGGCTCAACGGGAGCACAGAATTAGAAAACCGTGATTGCAGAGATTCTTAGAAGAGCAAAAAGATGAAGACACTAGGTAGAAATGTAGAAATTGCCATGGCTGTTTATATCGCACTTGGTATCGCTATAACCCATAGAACTCTTTACGACCTTGTTTTCTCCGCATGTTGTGGCTTACTTTGCTTGGCTATTATGATGTATAACAGAGGAAGCCCCCAGAAATTTGGGAAATATGATAGTTGGGGATGGTCAAAAGCTTCAACCAAAGGTTTTTCTGTCTGGATGGTTATATTTTTTGTAGGAGGACTCCCTTTCTGGCAGAGATTAATATACTCCTATTTCTCAGGACATAAACCCTTAGTGATACCTTACTGGCAAATAGTTGGGGTTATGTTTTTCGGAGCAACGATGGGCGTTGCAGTCTATTTTCGAGGTTATCTTAGACCGTTAGAGGATGAAATCGCAGATCCGAAATCATTAGAGTTAGAACACAGAGAGTGGTTTGGGTTATTTCAAGCAGGCGCACTTTTTGCAGCAGTCCTCTTTGTAGCAACCGGTTACTCTTACGTAGCAGGATTGATAAAGGAAACTCCACTGCCCCTTCAAGCCGAAACGACAGGCCTAATTTCCGTAATCCTGCTTTGTTATTTAGGAGCAGGCTACATTGTATGGATCTTACGCCCTCTACATGGCAGAGGCAAAGAGATTAGAGATCACATAAGCAAGTTAAAACAAGCAGAGGAATCATCCAAACAACCGGGGGCTAAAAATGAAACGTAAACCAAGGTTAGGCTGGAAGGAAATATTTACAGAAAGTAGGGTCACCAGGAGGGATTATATGCTAAAACCTAAACTAAGTATTGTTGGTGTCATACTACTGATTCTGCTTCTCCCCACCATCGCATTCGCCTCAATTGATATCTATTTTTCTCTTGTAGATGATCCTTCAGGAAGAGGTCAATAATATAGAAGAAATAAATGTTCATTCTCAAAAATAACAGTGCACTTTTATATGGCTAAATGAATATTTGGTATTTAGAATGCCGACAAAATCAGCAACACAGCGACCGAAAAAACGGGGTTCGGACCACAGAGGATAAAGTTTGCCTATGATTACTACTATTATTTTATCCAGTATAGGCACCGTAATTAGCTTTTTCTTAATATCTATGATCGCTGGAAAGATACAGAAGGATTTTTCTAATCACCTTCGAAAAAATGATTCAGTTATTTCTTTATGTATTATTTTTATCAGCATTTGCTTATTGTTTCTCGTTGGACCGTTTTTAACTAAGATAGCAAGATTTCGTGCAACGCATCCAGGATTCTATACAAGACTAGAAGAAGGAGATTGGTTCACATTCGTTGAAGGAATAAGCTTTTTCACGGTTCTTATTCTTTACATACTTGGAATTTATACTGCAATAAAACTTTTATCAAGATATTCAACGGGACGGAGACTTTATTATGAGACAATTGGTATTTTTATTTTTGCTTTTTGGATGTTTATGATTTTTGGAATTGTATTTTGGCGTTGAGACCTGTGTTTAAGGGAAACATTAAATCGAAAGACAAAGAGACAGCTTGAGGATAGGAAGGGGAATAGTTCCTAGAGTGAGAGCAAGTAAACAAGTAAAGCTGAGACCCACAATATAGCATATTTTCAAAATTGAAGGGGAATTGGCCAAACTACAATCATAGATTAGGGAGGAGGTGAGAAGATTTGAAGCTAATTGCATTTGTATTGGTAGCTGTAATATTTTTCTTAACAGTGCCTGCATTTGGGCTTAATATTGTCACCAAGGAAATTAAATTTAAAGATGATCCAGTATTGATTCAATCAACTTGGGCTCATTTTAAGGAAGAAAGTTACGGTAAGGAGTTGTACTGTTGGATAGAATACAAAAATCAATCAGATAAAGCCATAAATGCACTAAGTTTTCGTATGCTTTTTTATGATGTATTCAATGAATATCTCGATACTCTATCAGGAGTTAGTATGGATAGATTACGGCCTGCACAATTAGATAAAGGTAAGTGGAAATCCAATGTATATAAAGATTGGTCTACTCATACGATTATAGTGTTCTTGGACAGAGTCAGGTTTGCGGATGGGACTATTTGGAGAAGAGATGAGCTTCATATAACTAAGGAGCTGAGTGAAGTCAAGGACATTCTATTTAATCCGGAGCAGCTTAAGGAAAAGAGGAAAAAGTAGAAGGGGTATTTCAAAGCTCCCGGGACAGACAAAATCGGGCTAAATCAAGATTTTATGTTGATTGGAAAGAAAAAACGCTTTCATAGAGGGGTCAAATCGGGTGCATCTCTTGTGTAGTCAATATGGATTGGCATGAGATATCTCCAATAGGGAGCGTGCCGGGATCAGTTCGGATATGAACAGGTTAGACAAGACCAAGACAGCGAAAGAATAAAATAAAAAGATAAGATAATATAAAAATGAACACATTAATTACATCTTCACCCACAACTTTAAGATGGCTAAATAGCATCAAATCTAAGATTGAGGGAAAAATTCCATCATTGAAATATGGTGATTCTATATATTGGGCTTTTTTCAAGAGTCCTGAGAGGAATAGGAATGTTGCTTATTTACAACCGCAAAAAAGCCAAATAAGATTGTTAACAAAGTTGGAAATATCTTCTAATAGTTCCCTTGAACCAACACCAACTTCCGGTGGGTGGGCGGAGAGGTATCCCTCAATTTTTTTAATAAAGTCTGAGGATTCAATAGATAAAGCAGTCGAGATGATTATCAGTTCCTATAAAGAAGACCTTGATAAATAGGGGGATAAATATGTTGCCTCATGGCCTAACATTTTTTAACAGCGTAAAAAGGTTCGTGTTTAAGGCACTCACCCAAACTTTTGGTTCGCAAAAATTTCCTTTGTATCCTTTGTGCTGGAAACATTATGCGCTATATTCCTGGATAGGCATACTTAGGATAAGGTAGAATCATAATGCTATCAGAATCGGGCCAAATAAGATTTTATGCTGATTGGCAAGAAAAAGACACACATAGAGGCTCATATGAGCACTTTACCAAGGCAAGGCAACTTATATATAGACCTGGGTACAATCAAGAGCCCTCTATCGAGAGATTTTTATCAAGCCAGTTATGGGATAGAGGGATCTTTGGAGAAAGAAGCAGGCTTTAGAAGAAAACCGGCTCAATATTTATAGATGAGTAGGAATTAATTTTATGTTTAATAAGAGAAAACAAAAGCCAAAAATTACGAGGACTCTCCATTTACTAGATTTCCATAAACTTTCAGACGAAGATTTCGAAAGATTATGTTTTTGGGTGGTCGACGGTTCGGGAGAATTTGATTCTGCCGAAAAATATGGAATGACGGGTGATAAAAAAAGAGACGTTATTGGGTACAAGCACAATATTTCCGGTAAAAAGGAGCAATGGTACTTTCAATGTAAGCGGTACGCTAAAATATCTTTCTCAAATTTTAAGGGAGAACTGGCTGCCATTGCCAAGCACTCGCAAAAGACTAAGGACTTTAAACCAGATGTAATTGTTTTCGTATCAGCTTGCCCAATAACCCCTGGTTGCAAGGACCAGACCAAGAAATGTGCCTCACAGCTTGGATTTCCGCTTGTTTATTTTTGGACAAACGAAGAGCTAGACAAGAAAACTCATAGTACACCCCGCGCTATTGAAAGATTCTTTAGTGACGGTGTTGATGCTACAGAAATAGCTAAACAAGTGGTAGATGAGATAGAGAAAAAAGGAAGGTCTCAGGATATTTCCCAACCATACACTCCACCCTTTCTTCAATTACCTGGGCAAACCCATCGTTTTGAAGAAACGACACCAAAGGATGAGATAAACAAAAGAATCAATGAGGCAGCTCATTACATTGACATAAACAATATTACTGAAGCTAAACCTAAACTGTTCCAGATACTGGGACAGATAGAAAACAATCCACGTCTATACAAGAACGAGCTTGTTAGAGTGTATAACAACCTCGGGGTTTGTTTTAATAGGCTTGGAGAGGAAGGAGACCTCGATGAGGCTATTAGATATTTCAAAAAAGCCTTAGATATTAATCCGAGCTTTGTCAAGGCTTCGTGTAATCTTGCCTCTGCTTATCTTAATAAGAGAGAAAGGAAATATATTCAAAAAGCGTACAGAATCACTGATGACTTATGGCAACATTCGGATAAAAGCAATCCTTTAATTCTTCAAGTTTTACTTTGGTCTATGTATCATTATAAATCTCCGCAGAAGGTGACACAACTTATCGAAGAATCAAAAGAGTCAGCTCAGATTAAAAAGCTCATTGAAACTAACGAAGAGTTGCTCCGTATAGTAACAATAGCACACCTCGAACTCCAAAATCCTAACGAGGCTCTCGATTACATTGAGAGAGCGTACAACTTATCACCTGATAGTCCTGAGAATCTAAGCTTAAAAGCAGAAACACTAATGGTGCTATCTCAGCATGAGAATAAAATACCCTCATATTTCGAAATAGTACCTAAATTTGAGGACTATAAGAGGATTAAAGAAGCAATCGGTCTTCTTGATCTAGCGCTTGATTTGGCCCAAGAACAAAACAAAAAATACCTTACACAGGAAATTAAGTTACACATAGATCTTTGCTCAGTGTGGTTAAATCGGTCACATAAAGCAAAATACAAAGAAATTAGGTCAACAATTGATATTGCCAGACTATCTACCACGCAGAAAAAACAAGTAAGAATTCTAGACCTTGCTAGAGAGTTTCAAGTTAGAAACTTCCCGGTAGCTTACGACATTTTAACAACTTCTCCCGATTGGTCTAAAACTTCATATGAAGAGAAAAATAGACTTGCTCAAGTCTTTTTCCTCGAGGGTGCACCCGAACAAGCAAAATCCATTCTTGATGAGCTAGAACTGGAAGCGCAAAGAAGAAAAGATTCTCAATACTGGTCAAACTTCAGCCTCATAGAGGTGCTTCTGAATAATCAGAATCTCGCAATTCGTGCCGCTAAGAACGCACGAAATTTCGGCGAAGGCGAAGGTACGAAAAACGAAAAACAAACCCTGTCACATTTTAATGCTATTATGCTTCGTTATTCAAGAAGTGGAAGAAAAGAAACAGACAGATTAATGGAGGGGGTATTCGAGTACAACCGAAAGTTTCCAAAGGATAAAATAGTAAAGGCCATCAAGGTAGTAGATGGAGAAGGCGAGGTTACAGAGGAAATAAAAAGCATCTTATTAAGGAAAAAGAAATGGTATGAAGAAATTCGCGAAAACTTTAGAAAGCGACCCATCCCGACATACTTTCTTGAAAGAATCTTTGAGAGACCTTACGCTGATATCTTATCCTTTCAAAATGACCCCGAGTTTACTATTGAATTCAATGTTCCCACAGAAGATTTTACCACAGAAAGCACTAAGAGTTTTCAAAATGCCAAATCAATTATTTTTGATTATTCCTCTCTTCTTGATCTCGCAAAGATGGACCTTCTCGGTTACTTACCGAAAATATCTAAAAAATTCTTTGCCCATAAATTGCTTTTCCAAAAAATACAAGAAGAGCTGCTCGCTTTAGAACAGGAGGATTTAAGAAAGTTATGGGAGTACCTCAGAAAACCCCAAAGTGTCACTCTAATAGATGGTCTTGTAAGCCAAAAACTCAAATGGAGGAAAATTAACGATTTTTTTGACAAGTGGTTAGTGAAATCTATTAGGTGTTCTAAAAAAGAAGGATATCTCTTTGTAACTGATGACCTCAGGTTATTGAGGTTTCTGAAATCAGAAAACATCAAATCCTGTAATGTTCTGGTCTTACTCAAGGAAATGCTTAGTAACAGATGGATTGACAAAAAGATATATTCACGAGCAATAGGTGACTTAGCAGAGAGGTTTTATACCTTCCTTCCGTTTTCCGGCGATGACCTATTCGAAATCGTCATGGAGGATCATTCTAAGATTGCATTACGCTCTTATCATCTAGTCAACCAAATGTCTCTTCCTGACTCCATAATTAAAAGCTTTACGGGAGTATTCGTTAAGTTTATCTACTTACTCTGGCGTACAGGCTCTTTACCTGAAGATAAGGTCAAATGGTTGGGTTTCTTATCTAAGCAAATCATCGAGTTAATTGAAAAACGAGGAGATCTTCAAAATATCAATGAATTAAACAAACTCATACCGGATTTCATCCAAATGTGGATTGTAGCCATCCGCCGAAGTCGCAAGAATGATCTAACGAAATTAGAGCAACAAATAGACGATATTTTCAATAGGCAATATCTAGTCCAACTTAAATCGAAACTCAAGCAAGTGATTCAAGTAAAAAAGAGCAGGCTTTAGAAGAAAGCCCGCTCAATATTTATAGATAAAACGATGTAGCTCAAGATTTGAGGTATCCCTCAATTAAATGGGAATTTAATGTAAGACCGAATAGGAGAAGATATCTAGCTCGACCTTTGTGTCGAGTTACTTGAGCGAAAATTGCTTCAGAATGTGCAAACCATGAAGATTAGAGAGAGGATGTCATTGACCCTACTAAACTCTTCTTATGTTATTAAAGTCGGTCAACATTCGGGATGGCTTTGACTTGAAACTGAAGGGGTCCACTGTGTGTTATTAGGTAATTCACTCCCCTTTTTATGTCCCCTCCCGACTTTTGTTGTTCGACCGGAGGCTAGCAGGATGATTAGCGTAATAGAATTCTTCAGAACAGGTACCATCCTCAACAATTGGTTTGTCCGAGGGATTCTTGTAGGTGTTGCACTCCTGATCGCTACCGAGATTATGAGAATCCTAAGAAATCAGAAGGTGAGACAAGAAAATTTCTATGTGTTCCGTCGAGCAGCAAAACTCCGAAGGGATGATTATGAAGTACTTCTGGGACAAGAACATCCTCCACCCTATCTCCTACGAGAACTTCACGGAAGTATTCTTGAGAACCAAATAATGGAACAGGTGGGACCGGGGCTTAGACTGCTGTTAACAGGGAAGGCAGGTATAGGTAAAACTCGCATGGGAATTTGGTGGGCAAGAAGATTCAAGCGGTATTCTCTCGCTCTACCCAAGCGCGAGAAAGTGCACTCTCTCGAACTACCCAGAAAGTCGTTTTTCTTCAAACCCAAAGTTATTCTGTTTTTTGACGACCTCCAAGATTTTTCTTCTGCTGGAACAAGACTACCATACCTTTTTTCGTCTGCTGCCAGGCAATCGCGGGATCTCAAAGTGATAGCTACATGTAGAACCGAGGAGCTAGGAAAGATTCCGGAAGAGGATATGAAGCTATTTACACGAATCCAGATTCCTGAATGGACCGATCAAGAAGGAAGGAGACTCGCTTCTATGATTGGCCATCAAGAGGCTTACCGACGTTATTTTGACGGAACTCCGGCTTCAATCGTGATGAACCTCTATAAAAGGAGACAATATTATATTGACCTTGTAAACAAAAAGAGCCCTGGTCGGCTAATTCTGGAATCCTTGAAGCTCCTTTTTGTAGCTGGTATCCACAGTAAACTGAAGCCAGCCAATGCTACCCTAGTCAAAGAGATTAGTGAAAGAGTGTTCGTTTATCAAGGAATATGGCAACTCGATGTCGAAGAGTTAGAGAGAGAGGAGTTTGTCAAGAGAGTCGGTACGGGCATACGGTGCTTGGACAAGTATCTAATAGAAGTGGTGCGAGATCCTCCTAACTGGTCTCCCGAAGAGATACCAAAGTATTTGGATGATCTCTACAAGATACTTATTCAAGGGGACCATACTGCAGAACTCTTCTTTCTGGGGGGTAACCTGTACGATATTGGCTTCTTTGAAAGGGCTATTGATGTCTTCACAGCATATCTCGAGCGAAATCCAAACGACGCCGCTGCCTACAATAACAGAGGGATTGCCTACTATGAGAAAGGGAAATACGATCTAGTTATTAAGGATTGTACTGAGGCAATCAGGATAGATCCAAACAACGCCGCTGCCTACAATAACAGAGGTAATGCCTACGGGAAAAAGAAGAAGTACGATCTAGCCATCAAGGATTATACTGAGGCAATCAGGATAGATCCAGATTATACCATTGCCTATTGCAACAGAGGGA
>JABUBK010000462.1_pt1 | contig 10104 bp, 16 predicted proteins | sample 7332671 | NCBI WGS metagenome assembly JABUBK01 (sample SAMN07256342, study PRJNA390944) | subsurface metagenome | isolation source: Methane hydrate marine sediment | place: Pacific Ocean: Eastern North Pacific, ODP site 1244 | collected 2002
GTTGGGAGTCGGATCAGAAGCCAGAAGTTTCACAGAAGAGGAGACACCCAGACTCACAGATGAAGAGAAAAAACAGATCAAAATACAGACTCGGATAATGGCTGGAATTTGAAGCAGAAGTTTATCAATAATATAGGAACTATATTATTGATAAATACTCTTATCCGTCAACGAAAAAGGACAAGCAGCCTCAACCAAAATGGACAAAAGAAAAGCTATCTACCTTATGGGGCGGCAAAATAAACCTAAGTGCAGAACACTCTTAGGCTGCCTAAGAGCATTGAAATTGCCGCCCTCTGAATATTATCAAATCTGTCAGGCTGCTTTTCTGTTTATCCATATAGGGGCGGTTGATGTATTTCACGTTGACCGCCCCACTCCCAAAAGACTTTACAATGGATCTTCACATTTTTTATTCATTTCTTCCAGCGGGGGACTGTTAAGAACGCAAGCAGCTCCCCGCATCGCAATCATCAAGGCTTATACCTTATCTATATATCGAAAGTGTGTTCATCCCAAACACAGGGGACAGTCTGTTCTCAGGTTGTCCCCCCCTCACCTTCTTTGGAGTAAAAGCGAATGGATATAATTCAGGCTTGCTCCGATAAAAGATTCTTTTTGCCTTCATTTCGAGACATATCCAGTTGGGAAAATTGGATGATATTTTTAAAAATTCTTTATGGACTGCCGCTTGAAGATCGCAGATCCAAACGCTTTTTTAAAAAACATACTGGCTTGAGAAGCCTTCCAAACAAGCAAGCAAGAGAGTGTTATGTCGTAGCTGGAAGACGCTCAGGCAAATCATTTATAAGCGCAATTATAGCAGTTTATCAGTCAGCCTTTCATAACTGGAATCAATACTTGAGCGCAGGTGAAAAAGCTTTTTTTTATGTGATCGCTGTTGATCGAGATCAAGCTCGGACTGTGAAAAATTATGTCTCCGGCGTTCTGCATTCCACTCCGAGTTTAGAAAAAATGGTATTGAAAGACACGACCTGGGAGGTTGAGTTAACTAATAATACTGTCATAAAAATAATGACCTGTGGCTATAGGGGGATTCGTGGAAGATTTTTAATTGGAGCGGTCTGCGAAGAGATTGCTTTTTGGCGAGATGAATTTTCTGCGAACCCAGCCACGGAGATTTTGAGAGCACTCAGACCTGGAATGATAAGGATTCCAAATTCTTTACTCCTTGCGATCTCAACGCCATACAGTCAAAGCGGTCTGTTATTTGAGACATATACAGAGCACTTTGGAGCAACCAGCGATGACTCGCCTTTAATTTTCAAGGCGGATTCAAAAACAATGAATCCGACCATCCCCCGAAGTGAGATCGTAAGGGAATATCGGCGTGATGCAACCGCAGCCAGGTCGGAATTTGGGGCTGAATTTAGGCAAGATCTGGAACAATTTTTAAGCCTTGAGCGACTCGAAGCGGTTATCATTCCACATCGCTATGAGCTGCCACCTGTTGAAGGCGTGAAATATTATGCATTTATAGATTCATCTTCAGGAATTTTAGACAGTTTCGCGCTCGGAATATCTCATAGAGATGAACGAACTGGACGAATTTTGTTAGATTGTAATCGAGAAATAAAGCCTCCATTTAAGCCTTCGTCTGCTATAAAGGAACTCGCAGATGTCATAAAAAGTTACGGAGTGAGCTTTGTCGTAGGTGACAAATTCGCCTTAGGATTTGTCAGAGAAATGTTTCAAGATAATTCAATAATGTTTCAATCTTCAGAACTCACAACCAGCGAAAATTTTTTAAATTTTTTGCCTTTAGTAAGCAATTTGAATTGTGAAATTTTGGACGATAAAAGGCTTATTTTTCAACTGAGAAGTTTGGAACGTAGAACAGGTAGATTTGGAAAAGATCAAGTTTCTCACCCGCCAGGACAGCATGACGATTTGGCAATCGCAGCGGTCGGATCGTGTCTTTTAGCCTCCGAGGCTTCAAAAGGCGATCTGGCTGATATTACTTTAAAAGTAATGGAAAAAAGAGAAGATGAATTTTTGACTCCAGAAGAGAAATTTGATCGGCAAGTAATGGGGATGTTCTTAGGGGATGCTAAAGTTGAAACTGACTCGCCTCCTGAAAGTCAAAATAACCCATCATTAGGAAAAAGTCGAACTTGTTTTACGCTTCGGGAATGGCTGAAAAAGGAAGGCAAATAAAGTGAATTTGCAGATCAATAAAAATAGAAGTCTCCATATTCTTCCAATTGAATTTTTGGGAGCTGGTTAGCTTTGCCAGCTCCCCCTTTTAAAATTAATCGAAAGGAGTAATAATGACTAAAAAAACAGAAGATCTCGAAAGGCTGATTTTGGAGGAACTTTTCAGAAGTCCGGATTTTACCCGCTGCGATGTTCCTTCGATATCCCCAGCTTCAACTGAAATTTCTGGAATATTCGAGACCACGTTTTATCTTAGCGATTTGCATTTTTGGTGTGGATTAACAAGCAGAGAGCTTTTTAAAATTGGCAAAATAAGGGAGGAAGACGACATCAAAATTTTATCAATTTTATCCAAAATTGCCGCTCAAGGAAAAATTCAAATTCATCAAGCTGAAATTGGAAGGGATATGAGTGTCAGAGATTTTCGATTTAAGGCTGTAATCGGAGAAGGAACACGAACCGTTGGCCACGCTAATGTGGTTTATTCCATAATACGATCTTTCGATAAAGAATCCCTTTCAGATAAAGAAATCGAGAAGCGGAAATGTCTTATTAATTTGTCTGAAATTGTTGCAGAAATCCGAAAAAATCGAGACAAATCCTTTCAGGCAATGATGGGAACTCCGTCAAATGTTTCTCTTGTCTCCGAGCAAAAAGAGGCTATGGAAGCACAGAAAAAAGCACAGGAAGAAGAAAAAAAATATCGGCAAGATATCGCTACCATCGCTTCATGGATACGTGAAGAAGCCGAACAGAAGGAGGTTGATTAAAATGGACATGAAAGGAAAAAAAGTAGAAACAATTACATTTTTCAACGATACACAAGTCGATCAATTAAGATATGACGGAATGCAAAACGTCATTGTTATTCATCCAGGTGAAACAAGAAAATACATCTCAAGAATCATTCCCGAAGACAGGGGATTCATGACTATTGCTATTCCTAAGAGGCTGCGGTAGTTCCTTCAAAATTCAAATTTATAAATTAGATAGAGGGAGAAGAGACTTCAATAATTATTGAAGGCTTAGAAAAAGAACTAAGTACAGCCGCCCTTGCTTCCTCAACTTTTAGATTAGCAATAATCTGATATCCGGCTTTTTTGCTTATTTTCATCCATTCCACAAGAGAAGAGGGAATCATTAAATCAAAACCCATGAGCGTGATAAAAACAGAAATCATAAGAATGGTTAATTTAGCTCTTAATTTCATTTTTTTTCTCCTTATGTCCATATATTGATAGATGAATAAAAGGACAAAAAGGTTTAATTTTCTTAAAGATTTTTAAACCTGGCAGCCTTCACCTTAAACCTGGCTGCCTTCACCTTGAATGAGATCCTTAGATGAGATCCTTAGATAAGATCCTTCAATAGATCCTTAGAATTGGCTATCGTGGGCAGGACAGCCGCTGCCGCCCCATGACTCCCTGAGGTAGAGGGTGAATGCTTGGCTATGTGTTGGCTTCAGATCGTGCAGCACAGAGCGATCTGAAGCGTCCTTTTCCTGGGATAGAGCGGATATTCTTGATAAATGGCTGATTTGGCCGATTTGGGCTATTTTGGCCGATGAGGGCTTGACAAAACAGATCTAAAGCATTAGATTTAGAATGGATTTGTGACTGGAAGGCTTGAGCCTTTTCAGCGTTCATTACACAGCTCCTCTCAAGTCTTCCCCTTGAAAATAAGCTCAATTAATTATTGAGTTAATATATAACAGTATCCTCATCTTCCTTGACAGAGTCACAAATTTATTCAGGAAAGGAGCTGTATAATGAATCAAATCTTAAAAGAATACTCAGACAGACAATTCTCTATCATTCCAGTAAACAAAAACTCAAAAGACACTAATTATTACTGGAGGAAAAATCAATTTCAGCGGGCTTGTGATCTTGACGTGCTTTCCTGGAACAGACAAGGCTTTAATTTGGGGATCGTAACAGGTCGAATAAGTCGCCTAGTAGTATTTGACCTTGATAATCTTGGCAGCCTCGAAGAGCTTCAGAGACAAGTGCCAGAGACAAAGCAGACGACTAAGGTAGAGACAGCTTCAGGAAAATTCCATTATTATTTTGAAAGTAATAAATATATCAATTCAATAGGTGGTAACTTTTTAGGAATACCAGGAATTGAAAGAAAGGCTGAAGGAGCTTATATTCTTTGTCCAAACAGTACGATCAATAATAATTCTTATAGGTTCATCGTGCCTCTTGCAGAGATTTTACCTTATCCTCCGAAGCTTATTAGCGAAGAGCAGACAGCTCAACGCCCAACTGCTCAAAGATTCCCTCAATACTATACAAACGGAATGGATTGCATTTCTCAAATTCTTGAAAAGGAATTGATTCCAAGGACTGATTTGCATCGAGGAGAAAGAAACGATTCTCTTCATATACTTTATCGTTTGTTTAGGAAGGCAAGGAATACCAAGGAATACTCTAAGGATCTTATAGCATTTAAAAATCAAAGTCTAAGATATCCACTAACTCAAATAGAGTTAAGCTATGTTTGGAAAAAAGATTATCGTATCGGCTGCCAGGAAATTAGAGATTGTTTGAATTTTGTAAATTGTGATGGTTGCCGATATAATGAAAGAGGACAAAAAATGTTTAGTTTACAAGTAAGGAATCAATCGAAATTATTGACCCTAACTACAACTGAAAGATCAACTATAGTACTCATTGATAGATTCTTTGATAGTGAAATTCCTTCTCCGACTCAATTAGCAAAACGTTTTAATATGAACTGGGGAACTGCTAAAAAGGCTATTGAAGGACTCAAAAACAAGGGAATACGCTAACAGAGGTAACCCCCTACACTTTTGCAGGGGGGGTCAACTGGGGTGAAGCACTCAAAAATCGTGTATTATAGGGGTATTAATCTAATAACTAGAGATAAACTAAAAATAAAGCTCTGTATCAACCTCAAATCTTAAACTTAAAATCTTAATTAAAATTAAAAAAGAGATAAGATCTTAGAGAAGATATTAAGAAAGAGAGTTAGGAAGGAGTTGAAGAGATGCAGAGCGTTCAAATCTTGTTGGCCATCCCAGGAATATTTTTTTAAGCCGATCTTTTTATCTAATTGAAGGTAGAGAAATGTCTGAGGAATTGAATCTAAGTATTCAGTTGGCCATCAAGGGAAAAATCCCCAAAAATCCCAAAAAATTTTTCTACTCAGTGTAGAATATTTTTTAATTATTCTTTGAATTTACTCTAATAATTATGAAGTGCTCTTCCAGAGAGCAGATCTTCAACTAGGTATAATATTTAGGGGTAAATGTTATGACTATCGCCTCTTCCTTTTCCTACAGACCAAATAAATTTTTTAAAAAAACTTGACATATTACAATTTATTCTTTATCTTTATCTCATGGCAAAGAAAAACGGATCTGAATTGCTGCCTATTGTCCAGGAATTGAAGGATATTTTAGAGGAGCTTAACTTATCACCTGAGACAGCAACCTCATTTATACGACATATTACATCCAGACAATTAAGACGCTGGCTTGATGGCGAAAGCATTCCTTCGAGCATTTATCAAAATGAGATCCTCAAAGCGATCCGGAAATTGGAAAAGCTAAGAAAAACCTGAAAAATGTCCATACCCTAGCATTCAGACGATTTAGATCGTGTCTCTATGAAGAGCCTTGAGCCTTGTTTTTTGAAGGAAGTTACGAAATTCGCAAATATCATCATTAGAGAATAAAAGGAGGATTTACGTGGAAGAGAAAATAAAAAAGCTTGCTGCTCTTTGCAAGAAAGGAGACAGCAAGGGACTAACTCAGGAAGAGAATCGAGAATTTAAAAGGCTGGAGAAATCCATTACAGGTTCGATGATGAGAAATGAAGATGTATTCAATCTTCATATTTCAGCTTTTAAAGAAGCAATCGGCCAGTAAGAATCTATCTATTAAAAAAGCAAAAATGGGTAAACCCCGCTCAAAATCACTTGAAAAAATAGAGTTTGTCAAACAGGCTTATGAAATCGAAGGACGCTTGACTGTTCGCCGTTGCTGGTATATTTGGCTGACTCATAAGCTGATAACTATCAAAGGAAAAACCAGAAAGCAAAGAGACAATCTCTATAAAAAGCAAAGTGAGTATTTAACAGATTGGAGGGAAAAGGGGTACTTGTCCCCCGAAATAATTATTGACCATTCCAGGCAGTTAATTGAAAGTCAGACATACCATGATTTTGATGAAGCTTTTGAAAATTGCTGCGAATATTTCTCATTAAATTCTATGGATTATCAGGATAAATATATTGAAGCCTGGATCGAGAAGGAAGGCGACCAGGGCAAGTTTAGAAAGATCTGTTTAACTTATGATGTTCCTCTTCAGATTAGCAAAGGATTCGCAAGCTATTCCTGTAAACATGAGGCAATGAAGAGATTCGAGAAAATTGATAAGCCGATAGTCATTCTATATTGTGGAGACTTTGACGCTGAAGGGCTTTATATTCCAGAAACTACAGAAAGGTTCTTGAAGGAACACAGTTTATCATTAGCAGGGAATTTGATTTTCAAGCGAGTATTTATGACAGAAAAGGACTTCTACGATCTCGAAAAATTCCATGTTGAATTTACTCCTAACAAAAAGGCTTTAGAAAATCCTCAAGTAAGACGATATGTTGAGAAATATGGTAAGGTCAAGCTGGAGACGGATGCTATTGCTGGAGATGTACAAAAGGCAAGATTCAAAGAAGCTCTGTTTGAGGAGATTGACCAGGATTTAGTCAACAGTCTCTATGAACAGGCCGATGAGGAAAAAGAGGCGTGGCTTGAAAAACACTACAAAAAATAAAGGGAGGCGATAGAGCATGAGGAAAGAAGGAAACGTCTTTTTTGGAGGATCCGGACAGGAAATCTATCTTGCTGATTTTCTACAAATTGGAGCAATTAAAGAAAGATCTATAGATCTGATTATCACATCGCCGCCATACAATGTTGAAATTAAATATAATCTTCATGACGACTCAACTCCCTATGATAGTTATCTTGAGTTTACTAAAAGTTGGTTAGAAAAGTGTCTTTCACTTGTCAAGAATGACGGAAGATTTTGTCTCAATATTCCCCTTGATAAGAATAAAGGGGGTCAACAAAGCGTCTATGCTGATATTACTTCGATTGCGAAAAAGATCGGCTGGAAATATCATTCTACAATTATTTGGAATGAGCAGAACATCTCAAGGAGAACAGCCTGGGGATCGTGGCTAAGTGCTTCAGCTCCTTATGTTATTGCCCCAGTTGAGATGATTGTTATTTTTTATAAAGAGAACTGGAAGAAGACAAGTGGAAGTCTGAAATCAGATATAACAAGGGCTGAATTTTTGGAATGGACTAATGGAGTATGGAATTTCTCAGGAGAAAGTAAAAATAAAATAGGGCATCCCTCCCCTTTTCCTGTTGAATTACCAAGAAGATGTATAAAGTTATTTTCTTATGTTGGGGATACTGTTTTAGATCCTTTTTTAGGAAGCGGTTCAACTCTTCTCGCCTGTAGTCAAGCAGGTCGAAAAGGAATTGGAATTGATAAAGATAAAAGCTATTGCGAGCTGGCAAAAAATAGACTGATAAATGAAAAAAATGTCTAAAAGTATCAGCGATCTAATTATGGAATATTTCAGAAATCATCCAAAACAAGATTTATCTCATGGGATTGTTGTGGATTGGGTAAGAGATGAATATCTAAAAAATCATTCCACCCCACCCAGGGACACGTGGCGGGCAATTCGTGGCCTTTATCAGGAAGGAAAATTGATAAAAGTCAAAAAAGGAATCTATCGTTTTGACCCCGAATATATTAAAAAAGTCGAAGTATTTGACTTCTCCTCCCGGACCCGGGAGGAAATATTAAAAAGAGATAATTATAGCTGTGTTGTTTGCAGAAGAGGAGAAAAAGAAGGGGTTGAAATCTGTGCAGACCATATAAAATCGAAGGACAAGGGGGGTACTAATTCAGTTGATAATGGGCAAACTTTATGCACAGAACATAACTTAATTAAAAAGAATTTTAGTCAAACTGAAGCGGGCAAAAGATACTGTATCAAATTGTATGAGATGGCTGTAAAAAAGGGAGACATAAGATTTATTCAATTTTGTAAAGATATTTTCGATGTATATAATTCTCATAAAATAAACAGACATATTCCACGACCAAATAATCATGATTAAAGAGATCAAAAAAATTATGAATATAAATAGGAGGTCATCGAATGAGACGAAAAAAGCGGGTTGCGAGTCCCGAAGGGCAAGCAACCCTAACCCGCTCCTCTACTAAAGAAGAAGGCTATCCATACCCTAAACTAAATCAGTTAAAAAAACAAGATATCGTGCAAGTCTGGGATGATAGAAATTTCGTCTGTCTTGGCTGGGGTGAAGTCATTGGCATAGGAGTAGGAAGTAAAAAGGGGATTCCACTAATAGACATAGGAAGTAAACTAATTTGGGGAAGTGATTATTTTTGCATCCCGGAGAAAAAAGCTTTACAAATTACCCGGAGAATTGAGAAGGATTTGGAGAAAGTTTTATTCAGAAGTAGAAATTGAGAAAGAGATGGTAGAGCTAAAATTAAAACTGGCATCTAAGACAGAAGAGAGGTTGAGGGCTTATATCAAAAAGCAATTCAATATGACACTGGAGCAGAAATTAAGAGACATTCTCGTTGAATGGATTGGAAAAGCAGTAAAACATATTTAGAAAAAATGTTTTGCTTTTGAATGTAAAAACATTATCCTTATATCGAGATATCGAGCCGATGAAAACAAGAAGTTATTTTGGGGTAAGTTTCTCTTCTATCAAGAGTTTTCATCGGCTCTATAATAATAGGGAGGGCTTGCCCCTCATCGGCATCATAAAATTAATAAGCAAATTTAGAGCAGACCGCTCTCCTACCTTAAAGATCCCATCATTGGCTCTCTGTATCAATATGCTTTTTTCCTCTATGAGCGGTCTGCTCTTTTATATTTTAAATGGATAAACCAAAGCTAAGATTAACTGGTGAGAATGGCAACGTCTTCAACATTATGGGCTTGGCTTTCAAGGCTGCTAAAGCAGCCAATTGGCCGAAAGAAAAAATCGAGAAATTTAAGAAAGAGCTTATTTCTGGTGACTACGATCATGCCCTTCAGACCTGTATAAAATATTTTGATGTAAATTAGAAGAGGCAATGAAATTTAGAAAAAATCAAAAAGTCACATTCACAACTATTGATGAATTTACTGGTGAGACTTTAAAGCTTGAAGGCGTTATTCTTGATGAAGGTTATCACTACATTTCGACTCATCAGGACTTAGAAGAAGAGCGGGGAGAAATTTTGGAAGATGAGGCTTACGTCATAAAAGTAAAAGAAAATAGCCATTCTGAGAAACTTCATTTAGTGCTTTTGGAGGACATTTTAGAAATAAAAAAATGACAGAATTTGATGATAATGAGTTGAGTAAATTATCTAAAAAACAGCTTATGAAACACAAAAGAAAACATAAAAAATTAATGAGAAAAAAGATATTAAAGAAATTCAAAGCTAAAAATCGCTGGGTGTAAAAATATATAGAAAATGGAAAAAGTAATGATTCTCTATGACCGGATGTTGAAGAGAATCATTTTAGGAGAAGAGGAGTTACATATTAAAGGAAGATTCGTCTCTTTAAGAGCTATGGAAGCGGCGGTTTTGAAAGAATTTCTGAAAGAGACTTCAGGAGTCAAAAAGAGGCTTACAGAAGTTGATATTTTAACTTTAAAAAGGAATATTTTGAGAAAACTAGACCCGAAGTTAATTAGGGAAATTTTAGAAATTCTTGTTAAAAAGGGAATCCTGGAATATGAAAAAATAACCATCCAGGGACAAATCGTGGATGTTTTTAAAATTAAAATTTAAGGATTAACTTTGAAGCTAGGAGCGGTTGAACCTAAGAGAGGAGAAAAAAAGATTA
>JABUBK010000463.1_pt1 | contig 10076 bp, 6 predicted proteins | sample 7332671 | NCBI WGS metagenome assembly JABUBK01 (sample SAMN07256342, study PRJNA390944) | subsurface metagenome | isolation source: Methane hydrate marine sediment | place: Pacific Ocean: Eastern North Pacific, ODP site 1244 | collected 2002
AAGATAGTAGAATGAGCATGGGAGAAAGGGATAACTTACTCTCTGAATACTCGTTTTTCACTTGTCTATTAACCCCTGCTGATGTGAGAGGAAATGAGACAGCAGCCCTAGAATTAGCCAGCTCCATTCTTCCCACCCAAACTCAAGGAAGAGTTATCTTTTTTACTGATGGTGCTTTTGAGCTTGATTTAGATTCTTTGCCGCAAACCGTAGAACTTGTTCCTCTCGATAAAAAAAATTCTCGCAACCTGGCCATTACCTCTTTTGAGTTGAGGCCCAGGACAGAGGATAGTGAGAAATATGAGCTATTAGTTAAAGTGGCAAATTTTTCTTTACAAAAAGAAAGGTTTTCTCTCAGACTATGGCTGGGACAAAACCTGATATTCAAAAGTGAATCAGCTCTTTCTTCTCAAGAAGAAAAAAAATATATTCATAATTTAGAAGTCAAGCAGAAAACTATTTTAAAGGCAGAAATCTATCCTTATCCTGAGGATGATCTGGCAATAGACAACACCGCCTATGCTCTACCTGGCTTCTCTGAACGTTTAAATGTGCTTCTGGTCAGTAGGGGAAACTTATTTCTGAAAGCTACTCTGGGGAGTTATCCCCAGGTTAACCTTTATCAGAAACAAACAATTCTTCCTGAGGAGCTCTCTGGTTATGATCTGATAATTTTCGACAATATTGTTCCTCCTCCACTGAAGAGGGGCAATATAGTTTGCCTGGGAGTTCTACCACCCAATCTTTCTCTGGAAGAGCAAGATCCACAGCCCAATCCCATCTTGACTGAATGGCAAATTGACCATCCCCTCCTGCGCTTTGTCAATCTTAAAAATATGAATGTGAGACAATCCCTGGGAACCGAAACTCTTCCTGAGGCTGATATACTTCTCAGGTCGTCGGCAGGTCCTCTGATACAAGTTTGGCAGAGTGGAGGATTACGTCTCTTGTTCATTGGTTTTGATCTCTACTACTCCGATTTTCCTCTTCAGATTGGTTTTCCTATCTTTATCTTCAACCTTCTTCGGTGGTTTCATCCCCAGGTTTTTGATCCCACTTACTCGCAGATTCAAACCGGAGAGGAATTTGTGATTTTTCCCGAAGCTCAAAAAGAGGAGATCACCATTGTTAATCCTCATAATGAGATAATCACAATTGAAGACCCTAAGGATCCTCTTATTTTCTCTGAGACCAGAATAGCCGGAGTTTATACCCTTGATGGGAAAAGTCTCTTTACGGCTAATCTTCTTAGTGCGCATGAATCAAATCTTCTTTCCCGAGTTACATTTTCTGCTGCATCCACAGGGGTTAATAGACAAGTGAAAAACGAGTATTCAGAGAGTAAGTTATCCCTTTCTCCCATGCTCATTCTACTATCTTGTCTGCTTCTTTTTATAGAATGGTACCTTTATCATTTTCCTGCTGCTATTGGTAAAAAAAAGAGTAAATTCAGCAAAAGGACAGCTTGAATGTTCATCCAATTTTCCCATCCCTGGTTTCTCATTCTGGGAATTCTCCTTGCTTTCATCTGGTATATTTCTAGGCGGGGCCATCCCTTACTTTCTTCTGGTAGAAGAAAAATTGCTCTTCTTCTTCGCCTCCTTATACTTACTTTCTTGATCTTAGCTTTGGCCGGAATCAAAATCTCCTTACCTACCAAAGATAGAACTATTTTTTTTCTCTTAGATGTTTCTGAGAGTATAAATGCGCAAAATAGAAAGACTGCCCAGGACTATATCAAAAAATCCCTTAAAAAAATGAAGGAAGGAGATAAGGCAGGAATCATTGTCTTTGCCAGGCAAGCTTTTGTGGAATCCCTTCCCCAAAGTCGACTCGAGTTTTCCCATCTTCTTACCAGAGTGAATGCTGACTATACCAATATTGTGGCAGCTCTCGAGTTAGCGGTAGCTAACTTTCCCCAAAAGGGGAGTAAGAAAATTGTTCTTTTGACTGATGGCAACCAAAATAGAAAAGAAGCCCGGGTGCTTCTTGATTCCCTGACAAAGAAGGGGATAAAGGTGGATATTCTTCCTCTTGTCTCATTAGGACAAGAGGAATCCTTATTGGAAGCCTTAATTGTACCTCAACGGGTTAAGCAAGGAGAGGAACTCAAAATTAAAGTTATAGCTCAGAGTTTCCAGGAGAGCTCTGCAACTCTCAATCTGTACTGTAATAATGAACTTTTAGCCAAAGAACAAATTAAATTAAGAGAAGGTCAAAATGTCTTTATCTTCCCGCATATTCTAAATGAAGGAGGATTTTATACCTATAAAGCAGTCCTGGAACTCTATGCAGATACTATCGCTGCTAACAACCAGGTTAGTGGTTATACAATAGTAGAGGGAAGACCTAAACTCCTCTTATTGACTAGCCAGCCAGAAGCAATTTCCCATTTTATTCATCTTTTGGAAAAAAAAGAGTTTCAATGTGAGATTCGCTCCGTCTTTAATGCTCCTTCCTCTCTTGATGAGCTACAAGACTACGATGCCTGTATTCTTGACAACATCTCTACCTTTCAACTTTCTCAACATCAGTTGAGCCTTTTCTCTCGTTACATCAAAGACCTGGGAAAAGGGCTAATAGCTGTTGGCGGGGTGAATAGCTTTGGTCTGGGAGGATATCAAACCACTGTTTTGGAGGAGGTTCTGCCAGTTTATGCAGGAATTCAGCAAAAGTTAATTTCTCCCTCTCTTTCTCTGGTTTTAGTAATGGATAAATCAGGCAGTATGGCTTCTGAAAGTGGACAGGCCTCCGCCTCATCCAAACTATCGCTGGCCAAAAAAGCGGCTCTGGCTGTAGTTAATTTGTTAGCTCTTCATGAACGAATAGGAGTTTTAAGTTTCGATACTGAGCCCCAATGGACAGTACCGCTTCAGCCAACAGCTAACAAGTCAGACATATTTCGCCAGTTGACTTCCCTGGCATCCGGTGGTGGTACCTCTCTCTTCCCTGCTCTGGAAGAGGTCTTTGACAAACTAAAAAAAGAGGCCAGTATGGCCAGGCATGTTATTGTTCTCTCTGATGGCTTATCCAGCCAGGGCGACTTTGAGAAGATTATCAAAGAGATGGCTCAGGAGAAGATTACAGTTAGCACAGTAGCTATCGGTGAGGATACTGATTTGGAATTGATGCAAGACATTGCTGGTTGGGGCAAGGGAAAAACCTACTATACCAACAATGTTGAATCCCTGCCCCGTATCTTTACCAGTGAGGCCTTACGAATCAGTCGTACCTTGACGGTAACAGAATCGTTTGTTCCAATTGTAAGTGAGAATAGTCCCATTCTTTCCAGTCTTGATTGGCAGAATGTTCCTCCCCTGGAAGGTTATATCATTACTACACCCAAACAAGTCTCTGATGTGCAGTTATTTTCTCCCCGCAAAGACCCGCTTCTGGTCACCTGGCGCTATGGTCTGGGTAGAACGGCTGTCTTTACCTCCGATCTTGCTGGCGATTGGTCAAAAAACTGGCGGGAATGGCCGCAGTACTCTCAATTCTGGGAACGGCTCATAAACTGGGTTTTACCCTCTGAGGAAGAGACTCTTTTCCCCCTGATTACAGTCAAAGAGGAAAAAGGAGTCCTTATCGTTGATGCCATTGATCAGAAAGGAGAATTTATCAATTTTTTGTCTCTGAAAGCCCACATAGTTAAACCTGAGGATAAAGAGGAAATCACTTTCCTGGATCAGACTGCTCCTGGTCGCTACCTGAGCTCTTTTTACGCGGATGAAGTCGGTCCCTATATCATCAGCATCTCTGATGAAAGAAGAGAAGAATCGGGTAGTTCCCAGATTGCAGGCACAATAGTTCCCTACTCTGCTGAATATAGAGAATTAACTTTAAACGAACCTCTCTTAACTCAATTGAGTAGTGAAACAGGGGGTCAAGTCTTGAAATTTGAAGATAATCCTTTCGGCAAGAATAGGATTACTTTTTCAGATCCTCAAGACATTTGGCCCTGGTTAGTCCTTATCGCTTCTTTATTGTTATTGGCAGACATCGGGATGAGGACGGTATCTTCCCAAATTGGAAGATTATTACTAAAGGAAGTAAGTCTGGGTCTGAAAGCATCTATACGATTCTTTTCTTTATCAAAGGCTGAATCTTTAGAAAAGTATACTCATTTAATTGAGAAAAGGAGAAAAAGGCAAGAAGAAAAAGAGATCTCTGATCGAGCATCCAAGTCTGTGGATACCGATGATAACGAGAGCTATTACAAACTTCTGACCTACCTTGCCCGACGGCGACAAAAGGAAGACGGGGATAAGTGACTTGCTAATGTCCTACTGCTATTGACTTTTGCCTGAGGTATGATAGAATAGGAATAGTTATGAGATTCTAACCTAAGTATTTTGTATAAAAGGAGGTGACTTTTGAAAGAAGAAGAGAGGCAAACATTCCTAGGAAGCATGAACTCTTCAATGGCAAAATATCGGCAAGAAAAAGTTAAGTTCTCAAAAAGGAGGAAAATCATGACAAAACGAGCTAGTGTGATTGCTGTACTGGTTGCTCTAATAATCGGGGGAGTGACTTGTGTAGGTTTTGCAACCACGAAGGTCTGGGTGTACGGCGGCTACTCAATGCTCAATCCGAGCGCCTACAATAACTATATGGAGGATCAAGCCAATGGGCACATAGCATGGTACGGCGGCAGCGCAACGGTAAACAATCTAACTTATGCTATTCCTTATGGGGTGGATGTTAGGTTCGGAAAAAGTCCTGGTTTTATGTTTTCTGTGGGTTTTACCGGATTTAGCGGAAAGGCTGGGTATAATTGGGAATCCCTCTTAGGGGTATATAGTGTGCGAAGAGAGGACACTATTTCGGTGACGGGTTTCTTAGGTTCGGTGCTCTATTCTGTGGGAAATGTCGATTTCGGAATAGGGGGCGGGTATTACATGACAAACCTACAAAAGACTCTGCCAAGCGATGTCTGGGGGTTCGAATATGCTTATACGGCCGAGAGAAACCAACTTGGCTTTCACGTACAGGGAGGATTTCGATACCCCTTTTCTAAGAATATAGCTCTGGAAGTGGAAATTCTCTATCGAATGCTGACTATTTCTAATATGACCTTTCGCACACACGATAATCCGTTTTGGGTGGGTAAGACGTGGGAGCATGAGCTCAATTTGAGTGGGATGAATATTCTGGCAGGTATTAAGATCGGTATCTAGTCCAATCTTTGGGAAGGACCTTCTCTATCCCCATTTTGAGAACTGGATAAGAGAAGCCATATTGCGCGGCGCAACGACGGACAACCATGACTTAAGAAAACGCTGTATGGATTTTTGATCCAACGCAAGCGGGTGGGCTGGGAATAGGAGCAGGAATTCATTTCTATGCTACTTAGGGAGTATAGAAAATAGGTTCTGAAAATAGGGTACGCTGCTAATTACGAACTGTAGGAGTCAGTTAGGTTATTGAAACGATGCTAGTGAGAGGTAGGCAATTTTTTGAGTGTGCGTCCTAGTGTCTAGTGTTTATTTTTACGAGATACGAGCAACGAGCGACTAGCAACGAATTCTGGTGCCGGGAGGGGGATTCTTCTCCCCTCTCGCTATCGCTCGTCCTCCGAAGCCCGGCCGCCCTTGCTGTCATTCGCTACGCTCATTTTTCATTCCCTGAATGCGCTCGGGTCGGCTTCAAAACCCCTTTGGTCGCAGGAATTGCTTTGTTTTTCACGATATACGATATACTACATACGATATACGAACTTGGTGCCGGGAGGGGGATTTGAACCCCCAAGGACTAAAAGTCCACATGGCCCTCAACCATGCGCGTCTACCACTTCCGCCATCCCGGCAGAAAGAACCTACTTCTTTTCTTTCTTCCCTTCTAGTAAAGCGGCTACTCCAAGAGCAATAGCAAACAGGAGGCAGACCTGGGCAAAGTTCATGTAAGAGCGCGGTATAATTTCAAAAAAACAATAGCTCCAAGTGGTCCCCTGGTTAACCGCAATATAATTCCTACTACCAAGCTCACTCCGGCAACTATTCCAAAAAAGTAACTCGACCCTTTTAGAAGCGATGGCCACATTCTTTCCCTCCTTTTGTCAGCTTAAAATTAGCTCATTTTTAAAAATCAGGTAATTTACTTTATTTAATTTTCAAAACAGGCTCATAAGAGCCTCATACAAGGAACTCTAGAGGTTAAGATGATAATTACTACCCCCTCTTTTTTATGTTTATCAACAAATCTACAAATACTACTTCCAAGAAAGATATTGAAACTTAGTCTCATGGAAACGGTCAAAATCTAAATTAGAATATGTAACCTACCACTATAGTTTAAAACGCAAAACCTATATTCAAACCATAAAGAACACCATAACCACTTACTACCTCGTATCCAGTTAGAGTACCTATTATATATTCTGCTCCTAAGTAAGGCTCTATGGTAAATACTCCACCTAAAAGAAATTTATAACCCAAATTACCTCCAAGCCTAACAAGCATGGAGCTATAGTAAGAGTAAGTTTCAAAAAGAAACACATACCCAAAACGGGCGCCAAACCAAAATCCTTCAGGAGCAATAGGTTTTATGTATTTTCTTCCTCCCCCCGTGTACCCCAAACCAATAACTCCACCTCTTAAGAAAAAACTCCATTCTGAAGCGATACTCGCATCAGGTCTAAAGACTTTTTCATCTTGGAAGTTTATCCATCCTTGAGCAAGAGCAAGGGGGTTAACACTAATAACTTTTTTTGGTCTTTGTACTGCTTCAGCTACAGCGACACCACTTCCCAAGCAAAATCCTAACAGCAAAAGCCCAATCAAAAATAAATAAATTTCACTTCTCATCTTTTTTTCCTATTACTTTTTTTCAAAGACTATTCAATTTCAAAAACTCAACCGACAGCTACTCTTCCCTTGAAAGGCGCTCTATATCTTCTTCCTCTCCAATTACCAGCAGTATATCTCCCTCTTCAATAACATCCTCAGAATAAGGAAGATAGTTTGTTGTCTCTATTTGCTTATTTTGTCCCTTTGCGGAAACCTTCTTTATTTCCAGAATATTTACCTTGTATTTCTCTCGAATTTTAAGCCCGCCTATCTTCTTATTCCAGAAGACTCTGGGAGATTTGATTTCAGCGGCACTGTATTTATCAGATATAGGTAGACAATCTAGAACATTGGAAACTAAAAGATTTTGGGCTAGCCTTTTTCCCATTTCCATTTCTGGAAGAACTACTTTATCTGCTCCTACCAGGTTTAGTATGCGTTCTTGAATTTGAGAGACAGACTGAGTGGCTTTAGTAATAACCGTGGGCACTCCCAATCGCTTAAGTAAAGCGGTAGTTAAGATAGAAGCTTCAAAGTCTCCTATACTTACTATGGCTACATCTACCTTATCTATTCCCTGGGTCTTCAACGCTTCCTCATCTGTAGAATCTAATTTCACAGCCAGAGTTGCTATTTCGGCAAAAGTATCCACCAGTTTTTCGTCCTTATCTATCGCAATTACCTCTGCGCCTCTTTCTGCCAGACTCCGCGCCACTGTCCCCCCAAATTTTCCTAATCCTATAACAGCAAATCTACGCATTTTTTTCCTTTACCCGGCTAAATGCCTGCTATCTAACGGGGTTTATCCAACCATTATTCTTTCCTCAGGATACTGATAGAGTTCCTTCATTTTCCCTCTTCCCATAGCTAAAGCTAAAGTTAAGGGTCCAATTCTTCCTACCAGTACACTGAGCATAATAACAACTCGTCCTGCTGTTGTCAACTGAGAGGTGAGCCCTCTGGATAATCCTACTGTTCCAAAGGCAGAGAGTTCTTCAAAGAAGATGTCTATAAAAGGAGCACTTTCTGTGAGACTAAGCACTAGAGTAGAAGAGGCAATCCATCCCAGAGCAAGAATAGCTACACATAAAGCCTGATAGACTACTAAAGGGGGAATGGTACGATGAAAAACCTCAACCCGATTTTTTCCCTGGGTCATAGACCTGATAGTGAGAAATAGAGTAGCGAAAGTACTTGTTTTAATCCCTCCCCCTGTAGAACCAGGTGAAGCTCCTATAAACATAAAGATAATAAAAAGAAAGGCAGAGAAGATACCTACGCTACCTATATTCAATGTATTGAACCCAGCCGTTCTTGCTGTTACTGACTGAAAATAGGCGGTCAATAATTTTTCTTTCCAGGAAAAGCCGCTTAATACACCATTCTTCTCTGCCAGGAAAATGAGAGCTGTTCCTCCTATAATCAAGAGAGAGGAAACCACCAAGACTAATTTACTCTGCAAAGATAAAGGCTCCTTTTTATGCCTGAAATATCCATACGCCCAGTGCAGAAGATTAACTATAACTATAAATCCCAGCCCTCCCAGAATTATTAAGCTACTCATAGTCAAATTAATACCCAGGTCATTCCTGTATTTTATAAAACTATCGGAATAAAGCGAAAAACCAGCATTGCAAAAAGCAGAGATTGAATGAAAAATGGCGGAATAGGCAGAGGAGAGACCGCCTCCATTGTAAGGCAGGAATTGAATATACAAAAAAATAGCCCCCACTATCTCAATAGTGAAAGTAATAATAAGAATAGATACAACTAAAGACCCAATTCTTCCTATGCTTCTGTAATTAAGTATATCTCGTAGAACAGTACGGTCTTTAACTCCAAATTCCTTACCTAAAGTCAGGACAAAAAAGGAAGTAAAAGTCATTAATCCTAATCCTCCTACCTGAATAAGAGAGAGAATAATTAATTGTCCTAACAAAGAAAAATGACTTCCTGTGTCTAGCACGACCAGACCGGTAACACAAGTCGCCGAAGTAGCAGTGAACAAAGCATCCATGAACATAGTTTCTTTGCCTGGTGCAGTAGCACGAGGAAGGAGAAGCAATAGGGTTCCCACAGCAATGATACTGACAAAAGTCAGAATAACTATCCAGGGTGGTTTTATCTTTAAAACAGTTATCGCTTTGTTTAATTGGGGTATTCTCAATAAAAGACAAGTAAGGACATAAATTTCAAAGATTATAATGGAATTCCCAGGCCAGGCGAGGATACCTATTCTATCTAAAGAATAAATGAACCCAGAAGGACTGGTAGGATTCTTTAACAAAAAAATAGAGAATGAGAAGAAAATAATAAGAAAGAAAGCTATCCGATTCTCTTTTAAATATATTTTCTTTTTTTGAGACAAGAGCAGTTTAAGCAAAAACTCACCTATGAATACTCCCACTATCAATAGGCCCAGTTGATGAAGTAAGATTCTGGTCTCATTTGATAGATAGAATCCATGCTTCAGGATAAAAGAAGAAATGACCAGTAGAACTACTCCCATCATAAACAGATTAAGATAGAATGTAACTTTAGAGTGATTAATGTTCAACTCCTTTCATAACTTCAATGCTGCTGCCACCCTTTTTTTAAACCCAATCTTCTGGCTGTACTAAGAGCTTCTCTATACTCTTTATCAGTGATTCTCCTCTTTAATTCTTCGAATTCTTCTGCCCTGTATGCAGGAAAGTATTGATTCATAGTACTAATATAGGTAACGGTAGAAATTTCCTTAGCTAAGAAATTAAAAACCCTTGTTGTTCCTGCCAGTTTGTTGGGTAAAACTAGGTGTCTTACCAAAAGACCTTTTTTAGCAATTCCTTTCTGGTCTAATCTAAGGTCCCCTACCTGCCGATACATTTCTCTAATTGCTTTTTTTGTCACCTGGAAATAGTCAGGAGCAGAAGAATACTTTTTTCCTTCTTCTCTTCCTCCATATTTTATATCTGGCAGGTAAATATCTATTATTCCCTTCAGGAGCTTCAGCGTCTCTATTTTCTCATATCCACTACAATTATAGACTAAAGGTATATTCAACCCCTTTTGAATAGCCAGGAGAAGCCCGGCAAGGATCTGAGGAACAAAAACCGTAGGAGTAACCAGATTTATATTGTGGCACCCTTTTTCCTGTAAGTTAAGCATCATTTGAGAAAAGACTGAAGAAGATATTTGATTTCCATTCCCCAAGTGAGAAATAGGATAATTCTGGCAGAACACACATCTTAGATTACAATAAGTGAAAAAAATGGTCCCAGAACCTCGGTAGCCAGATATGGGTGGTTCTTC
>JABUBK010000464.1_pt1 | contig 10072 bp, 4 predicted proteins | sample 7332671 | NCBI WGS metagenome assembly JABUBK01 (sample SAMN07256342, study PRJNA390944) | subsurface metagenome | isolation source: Methane hydrate marine sediment | place: Pacific Ocean: Eastern North Pacific, ODP site 1244 | collected 2002
TAGTTGGGTCAATGCAAAGGTACGCTACTCCGGCCAAAACCGAAGCGCAGATAGTGATGTACAATTCGGACGATTTCGTACAACAGATGGCGACAATATCATCGTGTACAAGGCCGTGGCTTTTGATAAGCTTGTTCGCGATTTGGGTTGCGCGCTCAAAGACTTGTTCGTATGTCATAGTCTCCCTAGAGATCGTCTTTGTATTAGGATCAAAGTCCTTCACAAAGTCCAACGCAACCCGATTGGGAAACTTTGATGCTGTTCTTGTTAACATCAAACTCAAGTCATCTGTCACCAGTTGGGGAGAATGGTGAGATGACGACAACAGCACTCCTGGTATATGCTCCCACACTCGATTAATTAGGGTATCTGGAGTTTGGACAAAGTGGTCAACTAATGCATCTATCTGCGAAATGATACATTCAATTTGATCGAGTGACAATCTTGCGGTGTCATAAGTAGCTTTGAGATATATTGAATCTTCCTTGATCTCAGCTTCCAAAACAAGTGTGTAATCTAAGTAGTCGTGTGTGCCAGTCGTGAAGATCTTGCTTTGATTTGGATTATTTGGATACAGTGACTCTTGCCACACAAAAAGGACATCAAACAGTCGAGTTTCTGTGGGTAGCGACAGTGCATTTGCGATTTCGGCAAGAGATGTAGATGAATGTCGAAGGCAATGGACGTATTGTTGATGGACCAGTGTCAGGAGGTCTTTGATGATTCGAACATCGGGAAGCCGTGCTAGCAGAGGCAAAGTCAAGAGACATGGACCAATGACTTCCTCAACCTCAGGCATGACAGGTTCACGGCCTGCCAAGACCATTCCCGTGACTACCTCATTGGTGTCCAAATACTGTGCGAGCAGGAGCGAGAGAGCTGCATGAATCGTGGTTGCCATATTGACACGCATGGCATGGGCAAACTCCGAGAGCTGTCGTGCGGGCGTCGACAGGGTTTTCGAATAGCAGGCGTTGTCTGGATGTGTGGGTTGTGAACTGGTGAGCGTGGGGAATCTAGGAAATTCAACGTTTTGCAGCATGCCGGTCCACGCCGTTAGATCCTCCTGGACTTGAGTCTCGCGTTTCTGGTGCATCAAGTAAGAAAATCTTTCGAAGGATGGTCGTGCTTGTATGGAACCGCCTTCAAGAAGGCTATTCATGTCCTTCATCACTAGATCCCATGACCATCCATCGTACAATGCATGATGTATAGTAACAACGAATTCCCGATCATGTTGACCGGGACGAATGGATAGAGGTTGTTGTATCGTTGCCGCATCTCGAAAGGACGGCTCCTCCCCGATAACTTGAATGAAAGGGATTTCAGGATTGCCTGTAGATTCGAAGGAAGCTCTCAATATTGAATTCTTTCTGGCGACTTCCTCTAGTGCCTCGAGAATTTGTGAAAACTCCACAGGCGTGTGGGTTTCTAGGACGATGCTGTTGAAGTTGAAGCTGGAATTGCGCGAGGTCTCGGCAAGCATCGCACATTGCATCTTGCTACACGGGATGATCTGTACGCCTTCTGTGTTTTGTGTGCTCCGCCGTGTGCCTCGAATTGTGCTTGCGATCTCGGCGGATGGACTGTCTTCGGAACTTGTCTGAGAGGCTTCTTCACTCCAGCTGGAGTCTTCGTTCTGGCTTTCAAGCATTGCAATAAGATGTGAAACGGTATCAGCCTCAAGGATGTTTGAAATGGAAACGTTCTGGTAATGTTCACGCAGTCGTGACGCGATGGTGATAGCTCGTAAGGAATTAAGTCCAGAAGTCCACAAGTACTGATGATCATCGATAGTCGTACCAATCTCTTGACCAACTATCGTTTTGACCCAAGAGGAATTTTCACATTCACTATTAGACCCATCGGACAACGTGGTTATTTGTTGATTTTGGTAGAGCTGCTCAAGGCCCTTTCGATCAATTTTCCCGGATGGCAAACGTGGCATGTTGTCTTGGATAACAACAGCTCCAGGTCGCAGGTGCCTGGGTAACCAGGATCTACATCGAGCCTCAATCTGCTCTGGACGATCGAAAGATTTACCAGAGCAGAACAGAATCAGGGTGTCTTGAATAATGATAGCCACAGCCAACTCAACACCGTCAACTTGCAGAGCCACAGACTCGATCTCACCAAGTTCGACCCTCTGACCACGAAGCTTGACTTGACCACCAGAAATTCTGCCGTGAATTTGCAGGCTACCGTTGGGTGCCATCGTGGCCCGGTCGCCTGTGCGATATACTAAGCCATAACCTCGAAGATGCATAAATGCAGACTTTGACTCAATTGGTCTGTTTAGATACCCGTCAGCCAACTGTCCTGCGATCGCAAGTTCACCAGATTGTTCGTAAGGAAGAATCTCTGTGTCTTGCGAGTCGTTCGATTCTTTAAGGATGAAGGCGGTAACGGTTGAAAGAGGTCTGCCTATGTCTTGTACTGAGCTCGATGTTTCCATGTTGGGCACGATAGTGCAGTGTATGGCGGCTTCCGTTGGTCCATACATTGCGAATAGAACCCCAGCTTGTTGTGTCGATGCACCGAATTCTTTGATTATCTGCGGAGTGAGCATTTCTCCGATAGTGAGTAAAGCCGTCAGACCAGGTGCGGCATCTCTTGTTCGGAGAAGAGTGGTTGCAACGGTCGGTGTCAACTCTATCGCATCGACTTCGAGACGTTTTAGCACAGCAGGCAGATCTGCTAGGGTATTTTCTCTTTCGCATGAAGCTAATGTAGCTCCGCGGAACCAGGGAAAGAAGATCTCGAACAAGGACACGTCGAATGTAGGGGCAGCAAACTGGAAGAAGCGTTTGAATGAAGGAATGTGCTCATCATGTGCGAGGAGTGACTGCGTTACTGCCTGATGAGACACAGGTACCCCTTTCGGGACGCCTGTAGATCCTGAAGTGTACATAACATATGCAATGTCCGAAGGTTGCCGGGATTGCTCATGGACGGGTTGAACACTTGATTGCTGGTTGAGATAGTCGGTCAGGAAAAGGGATATGCATTTCGTAGACGGCAAGAGATTTTGCAGACGGTCCACATCGTGAGGCATACACAATATACAGTCAGCCTGAACATCGCTGATGATGAATTGCATCCTTTCTTCAGGAGTATCTGGAGGTACCGGACAGAATGCGGCGCCAGACTTCAACACACCAAGGTAAGAAAGGTAGAGTAAAGGCCCCTGTGGTAAGATGACCGGTATCGTAGGATTGGCTCTGGCAGAATCAGTTCGGCAATCTTGAATGCGGCGGGCTAATTTCCTCGAAGCATGGTGAAGTAATGCATAAGTGAGATTCAATGTGGTACCATCCGCATCAAGGTACACCACGGCAAGATTACTTTGTAGCTCACACGCTACCAGTTCGTCAAGATACTGCGGTCCAGGAAGCACCTTTCGATGGAGGTTTGCTATCGCCAAATGAGTCGTCATGTTGACGTCCTACTAAGGATTCGGCTCGATCGTGACTAGATAGGGCTGGTTGTTATTCTGATTTCTCGAGGCTCATTGAATATCGATGGATGTTGATGTGATTCAGTAAGTCCATGATTTCATGTAGTACAGTAGATGTGACGAGGCGTTTGTATCGCGACGCGTCAATCAAGTAGATTCACGGCGGCCATGATTGATACAGCAGCCCTACGGTTGCGTACATTATATCGATACTTTGTCCAGCTGATAGTAATTCGTTCGCCAGAAGAGAGGACAGTAGGAACATGATGAGTGATGACAATCGAATTTGATGCAATGTCATTGATGGGCAAATGAATGCACACTTCCGGAGAATGGATAGATCAGTCTTAGCGTGTCACTGTGAAGTCTTTCCGCGTTTCTACGATCACGTCACCATCGAAGTCAAGAGTCTGCTGTGATACGAGTTGTCATTGGCAAAGCTTCCGCATCAACTGTATCGATGCCGGACAAACACGGTCGTTTTGGGTAACAAGTTCTAGTGGTCGACCAGAAAAAATTTTCCTTCCTCTCTGCACGTTACAACAGCACAATAGCCGATGGTGTAAAGTATGGAGTCTAGACAGCTATTCAGAATTCGCTGGACCATGTCAACATGCAGCAAGAAGCAATAAGGAAGACGGCTCAGGACAGCCACTTCTGCGAACCCTCGGCATTTCTCTTGACTGGACGATTGACTCCATGCTGATGGATATCTTATCAGATGAAAAACCTGTCGATAAAATTAACTTTTTCTGCGGCTCGCCTCCACCAGCAGCCAGTCCAACGACCTCCCGAGCTCTCCTCCGCCTGCACGATGGTGATCTTTCGCTCCCTAATCTAATCAATCTCTGCGTTCCTAGCGATACCGGAAAGGATCGTCCCTCGTAAGAGTCCTAGGAAGAGACCAGCTGCTCGATGTTGACCCTGCAGGCAGTCTTGTGGCATCATGAAGAGGCATGGCGGTATGGTCCTATGAAGAGCTGTCTTTGATGTCATGACTATATATTCTCCTGGCTATTGCACTCTGCCCTATACCGTTGAGTTGTTGGTGTTTCCTCATTCCATCTGCTTCACATCGACTTGCTTCTATCCACCTCACGCCTGCTCGACATGCCTCACAAACTTCGATATGACTCACCCAGTTCAGGAGGGGCTGCAGAGCTGATACAAAGCCGCGGTGTCAATGAATTGTATGATCTTATCGGTATTGGCTTCGGTCCAGCATCGTTGGCCATTGCTGTCGCCATTTACGATATTCTCGAAGAACGAATTGCCCGAGGCAGGCCTGGTTTTTCACCTAAGCTTACGTTCCTCGAGAGACAACCCACCTTCGGCTGGCATGCCGGAATGTTATTGCCGGGTACGAAGATGCAGATATCATTTATTAAGGATCTTGCTACCATGCGAAATCCGAGATCCCACTTTACATTTCTCAACTATCTCAAGCAGCATAACAGACTGGTGCAGTTCTGCAACCTTGACACTTTTCTGCCACTGAGAATTGAATTTGAAGATTACTTAAAGTGGTCGGCGAGTCATTTTTCCGATGCTGTGCAATACGCTCAGGATGTTACGAGTGTGAAGCCACTCAAGATCAATGGTAATGCTAAGGTTAACTGTCTTGAGGTTACTTCCAACGACATCTCTAGTGGGGTGACGAATGTTCGACGAGGGAGAAGCATTGTGATTGCTGTAGGTGGTCGCCCTTCCATTCCACCGGTCTTTCCTACGAACCATGCCAAAATCGTGCACTCCTCCAAGTACAATCAGAACATTACTCAAGTCCTCCCTGACAAGGATAGCAGATATCGAATCGCTGTCGTTGGGGGCGGTCAGAGTGCTGCTGAGGTCTTCAATGATCTTCAGCGTCGATTTCCGAATTCCAGAACGACTCTAATGATGCGTGATACTGCATTGCGACCCAGCGATGATTCTCCCTTTGTCAACGAAGTTTTCAATCCTGAAGTGGTCGACCAGTTCTACTCGAGCGCACCTGATGTAAGAAAGACGCAATTGAAGACTAACAGGGCCACGAACTACAGTGTTGTCCGACTCAATCTTCTTGAGGAAATATACGAGAACATGTACCATCAACGTCTGCAAGATCCAAACCCTGAAAATTGGCAACACCGCATCCTTTCGTGTCGAGAAATAGTCGGAGTCTCCGATCTACCGTCTGGCAAGATCGTTTTGGCAGCGAACGACAGAGGGATTCATGGATCAGACGCCCCGGAAGAGATGCAATTCGATGCTGTGGTTTTAGCCACAGGTTACATCCGTGATGTGCACAATCAAATGTTGAAAGATTGCCAATTCATTAACGGATCTCAAGATGGTACATGGACTGCGGAGAGGGACTACCAGGTCCAACTGAATCGTGATCTGGTCGAACCAGACGTATCCATCTACCTACAAGGCTGTAACGAGCAAACTCACGGTCTGTCCGATAGTCTACTATCAATCCTCGCAACAAGAGGAGGTGAAATTGTTGATTCTGTGTTTGGAAAGGCCATCTCAGAGGCTGATACGAATGATTATCCAGCAGCAAAAGATACTGGCATGGGACCCGCTGACTCTCTGCATTGCAAGTCCAACATCGACAATCTCCCAGCTGTGAAACAGTACGGACTCTCCTCCTGAATGCCCCTTGTGACGCTGGTCGCATCTGACCATGCACCGGAATATGCCGACAATGGATGCTTGAGTACCGGAGCCGCAGAAACATTCCATAAATTCTAACGCGCAACACTGTGACCATGTTTTCCAAGGCGGCGCGTTTCAACATCCTATCAAACAATCCGCAATGTCAGCACTCGCTTGTTTATTTAGGTTGTGCAAAGATTTCTCGGCTGGAAAAGGGGACGCGATGAATGTGGGGTGACATGGACCAATCAGTATCAGTCTTATTCATCTTACGTCGAGAAGGAATCTGGACGGTTGGTCACCGTCACTACGATCGTTGCACAACACGCAGGCGTGGGAAGCAAACGTGGGCGGTCATGCAAGTGCACTTTGTGGTGAGTTGTTTGTCCCACCGACGAAGAGCATGTGCCTTTTACGAGATCTAGATGGACATTGAGCGAGGTCGGAGATCTAATCTGATCGAGAAATGTGGTGAAGGTGCACAGCAGGGACACATCGCCGTAGACATACTGCCACAAGGTTTTGGAAGTAGTGGACCTTGTACACTGGCAACAGTCGTAATTGCGTCCTCCTCACAACATGACAAGTTCAATGGTGAAGATTCATTACTGATCGAGATGCCTATCAACCGTAGACCTATCAAAGCACCACCGTCCAATCCCCAATACCAGTCGCAAGCCATTCTCTGCAAGTCCCAGTAACCCGACGGCATCAAAAAAGGTCAATTCAAGTGTCAAAGGCCATATCAGAATTGTGGCCCTCTCATCTTCATGTTTCTGCATTTGGGGATGCCGCCAAGCAATACGTCCACGATACCTGCGTTGAAGACAATCTCGGTGAGTAGCCCTTCTCTGATGGTGGCTCTTGGAGTCCAAACAGGTGCGAAGTATTCATCGATGGCTATAGCAAGCAAGGAAGGTATGTGAGAGTAAGGAAGTAAGAGAATCAAGGGAATCGGGTGGTTGAGTTCGGAAGTCAACTTCCTGTCAGGTAGACCTCCCCACCTCGGGACTGCGAATTCCAATTTGTTTTTTTTGGACAGATCAGAGCGCGCAATGTTTCAACGACCGTAAGATTGAGCAGGACACCCGCAAAGTGCATCGAGCGTAAAAAGCAGTCAAGTCTGTCTGGATCACAAAAATCTTCTGGCAGGGCGAAGTGTGCAGACTATTTGGATTATCCCTATCGTCAAACTCACCGAGCAGACCTGGGAGACTCAATCGTCGAGTTCGAAGAGGAATTGATAACAAGCACAAGGAACAGTCGCTCTCCTCCGATTCTTCTGCTTTGCGGTGATTCAACAGAGCATGTAAGATGTCTATACTTTGCTTGGTGTATCTATCTGTGAAATAGTATTACCCCAGGAGGATCAGTAGCAGGACAGTAACCAGCATAATAGAATATCACAAGTTCATTGTGAAGGGAGTCAAAGACATGATAGCCAGCGCCCTTGTCCTTTCAATGAGATCAATTCTGACAAAGTTGAATATACTGAGACTCGGTTCTGGTTCATCCAACACAGTCCAAAAGGGATCATTGATAGTTGTTCCTCTTCGGGGGATCCTTCAATGGTAGTCCATGTGTTGTTTGTTAGTCGAAGATGGCCCCGATCGTGTTTGCTCACTTTACAAACCTCTTAATCAAGGTCGTTGTGAGAATGATCTTGTATCTGAGCTCAATAGTGTCCCGTTCTTCTTCAAATTCTACTCAGCTCTTTGAAAAGCAGAGGGACGTTGCTCAGCGGATGCCGTTGATGTTGCAAGATGCATTGACCGGGTTTGAGATCGGAATGGAACTCTCGAGCCCTGTAAACCTCTGCAACAAGTTGTGTTTCTCAGTCCCTCCGTATTCTAAATCATTCATTGTGGTATGTTGGAGGCAAAAGTGTTCGCTTCTCGCGACGAGGTCAGCTCTCGCAGAGCAAACACAATTTTGGAAGAAGCTGAGCTGTTGTAGGTGTAAGCAATTTGGGATCAGTGTCACATAACGCGATTGGCCTTTCGAGAACAACTCGTTCGAACTGGGGGCATCAGGAACAAACATGGTTGCTGAGGGATCGTGACCTCCGTGGGTGGTTGCAGCGAAGAGGAGTTGGATTATCCATAATCGCTTCGTCAGGTAAGTAGCTAAATCATGTCAGGAAAAAAAGCTTCATGGTGGATGCATGGTATTTTGCGAGTCTCCTGTACATTCAAGTACTTGGTAGACCTAGGAGTGGTTGGATGACTGACTAAAAACTGCATACGAGGTCTTCTGAGGCATGGGAAATCGAGTCCCTGCCCAGGTGCGACAAGCGAGCATGAGCGAATGGCCTTGGCTCGAACCTCGGCATCTGCATCTTTCTGTGCTTGAGTGTCCACGCCTTCGGACTTGGTGCCATGGTGGACATATTTTTATCAACATAAAAGTGAACGCGTCGATAACGTAGATACGGTACGTCTGGTCTAACACATGGCTCGCAAATCGTGCCTACAGTGAACATGAGTGCCTTTGAGGACGAATCTGAACGCAGAAGGAAACGCAGGCGGCGTGAAATCCTTCCACACCCCATCACCTCTCGTCTGGTTTTCGACGACAGTCTGAAAGGTCATGCGGCATCACTTTCCAGCACTTTGTCCACAGCATTGGGCATTGGTACGTGTCAGCTGCATTGCTCAGAGCCAGAGAGGAAACTAACTTGACTAGATGAAACCTCTCACCACGACAATGTTATTGCTCTCGCGCCCACTTCACCGTTCCAAGATACCATCGAAGATTCCTCCTGGACCATTTGCGACCTTGACTTGGGTGCTACACACGATTCTGCAGACAAAATTTACCAAATTCGTTTGCCTCCATTATCTCCCGCGTCCCAAACCTTCCTCCGAGCATACGCTGTTCAAGACTACAGTCGCCATGGCACCCATTTGCCTAAGTCCTTCGAAGTCCGCATCGTGCTTACCACCCGAATCAGCCTCGATACCATTTTCGTGACCATTGAGAAAGGGCTACTAGAAAAGGTGGATGAGATACAAACCAAGTTCGGTGGGGGATTCCAGAACTCGCGCAACAAGAGAAATATCCAATCCGAGCATGTTCTAAGTTCAGTCTCAAACACATCTCTATCTGCTGAAGAACGCATCACAGACCTAGTGAGAGCTGGTTTGTCGAAGCTGTCAACGGTGCATATGGGGGACGTCTTTGACCTGCCTCTGCCAGCCCATCCAATCACTCATGTTCGACCTGCACCTGCTATTGTGGTGGAATGCGAACCTGTATCCCAAGGATTCGTGGCGGAAAAGACGAAGATAGTCGTTTTATACGCGGGTGGATCCCAAGAGAAGGCTTTGAAGAAGCTCGCACCTCCTACTGCCATTCCTGAGGAGTCTCTCGAAGATACTGCAGAAGATACAGCCAATGATCAGTTTTTCAGTGCCGCTGAAGACCGTGGTACCACTGCCACAGCTTCTGAACTCGACGGGACCGAGGACGAAGCGTCACATACCGAAACCTCTGACACAGATGATAGCGACGAAGAGTCTGATTCAATGGATGACATGATATCCCTCAGTGCACCAGGACTGCCACCTCAACAAGCCGGAACACTTTCTGCCATGACTGCTGCTACACCTCGCCCTGGTCACTTTGGTCGAGCTACAGGTTCCCACACCCCCGGCTCCGTCTATTCAAGTTTCACGGCTACCACTGCCCGAGCCGGCGTTCGTCCTGGCAAAGTCTTCCGCACTGAGGCACTTTTGTCGAAAGTCCCTTCGGAAATGCTGCATCCGAAACCCTCGCCACAGGAAGACGACGAGTCATTCGTCTTTGTCGACACAGCCACTCTTGCCAAACTCGGCTGCTTCTCAGGTGACTGGGCACGTATAGAGATCGCAAGAAATGTGAGCAGTTTTGGCTTCGGATCCACCAACTTCAACTCGAGCAATTTGAACAACGACGAAGATGCGGATTTCCGGACGGTTCGCGTGTTCGGTC
>JABUBK010000465.1_pt1 | contig 10069 bp, 13 predicted proteins | sample 7332671 | NCBI WGS metagenome assembly JABUBK01 (sample SAMN07256342, study PRJNA390944) | subsurface metagenome | isolation source: Methane hydrate marine sediment | place: Pacific Ocean: Eastern North Pacific, ODP site 1244 | collected 2002
AAGATTAGAAAAAAATGGTAAATATAAAAGAAATAGAAGAATATGAAAAATTAGCAGGAATAAAGAAAAAAGACAAAAAATTAGATGAACCATTTTCTGAGTCAAGAATAAAATTTTATGGTGTATCTCTTAAGTGTCAATTTGATGAAAAGAAAGAAAGAAAGTGGAGACCAATGAAAATTGGAAAAGAAGAATAAAAAATGAAAAAAAACAAATTTGATAAGAATGATGATTAGTATACTTGATATTGAAACTACGGGATTGGATATATATTTTGATATGATTTGCGAAATAGGATTATGTTCTTTAAACTTAGATACGGGAGAGATTGAACCAATGTTCAATATTATATGTCAGGAAGAAAATAAAGAATTTGATAAAAATGCATGGATATTTCAAAATAGTGATTTAACTATTTATAATGTGAGAAAAGCACCTTATTTAGAAGAATATCGAAAATCTCTTCAAGAATTATTAGATATATATCCTTGCACAGCTTATAATCAAGAATTTGATTTTGGTTTTTTAGAATCAAGAAATTTCAAAATTCATGAGAAATTCTGGGATGCAATGCATAAATTAACACCAATTCTAAAAATTCCACGATATAATGGTTATAAATATCCATCAGTTCAAGAAGCATATAATTATCTTTATCCTAAAGAAAATTATGTTGAACGACATAGAGCTTTAGATGATGCCAAGCATGAAGCTAAGATAATTTACGCAACCTATAAATTATTGAAAGAAAGGAAAAAAACATGATTCAAGACCAATTGAAAAAAATCTTGAAATTTTAATTTAAAATTTTATCCTGTAATAAAAAGATTTTTACAAATTATCAAAAATATTTATAACTTATCAAGATAATTAATTTTTGGTGATTTAAATTGTCATTAAAAATGTCTAAAAATATGATTAAAATTCTTGATGTATTAAGAGAAAATAAGGAAATTGAAGTTAAAGAACTCTCAAGATTAACAGATATTCCAAGTTCTAATTTAGGAAGTAGATATTTAAATAAACTCCAACAACATAATTATATTGAAAAATATAAAATTAGTAAAAAATGGTTTGTAAAAGTTATTCGAAAACTTCCAAAAAGAGAAATTAAGCCAAAATCTAAGCCAGAATCCAAATATGAACTTACAGAAGAAGAAAAAGCATTAGTTAAAATAGGAAAAGAAGAATCTAAAGAAAAAATAATAAAAATTACAAAACGAATACATCCAGGAAGAATTTTATATGATATTAAAAGCATAAAAGGTTATCTTTCTCATGTTCCTTTAGATATTGCACCAAAAGAAGATAAGGGAATCTATTTTAATAAAACAGTTAATTATATTGATTCTCTTATCAAAAAATATAAAAAATTATCAAAAGAGAAAAAACCAATTAGAATAACTAAAGAGTTTATTCAAGAACTTAGAGAAATTCCTATAACTCCAGAGGAAGAACTTCCAAGTATTAAAGCAATTATTAAAGAGCAAGAAGAATATAAACAATTAGAAATTAAAAACGATTTATTAGATAGATTCCTAACTTTAACCATTAGAAAACAAGATTATGAAAAATTTGGATTCAAAACTCCAGCTCAATTTAAATCTTATTTTATAAATAAATTAAACGAATTAAGCAAAAATAATCCTAATAATCCTAACAATCCTAATAATCTTAATCTTGAAGAGAAATTTAAAAAATTATTATCAATTTTGCATAATCTAATAAATACGATTCACGATACCATTGTAGATATCAGTAATGAATCAGATGAATATTATAAAGAATTTATGACAGAAATGAACCTTTTTCAAGAAAAATTAGAAAAACTAAAAAATAATCCTATTCCTTTAGCATTATTAAAAGGAAAAATACTTAAAAAATCAAAATTCGGAAATCCGGAAATAACTAAAAAAGACTTAAAGGTTTTCAAAAAAGAGATTTATGATAATATGTTAGGAACATTTGATTTACTTAATAATATTGACTTATTAGAAACATTCTTGAGCTATTTAACTGAACAAGAAAGAGAAAGGTTATATTCTCATGAACTATTGAGTGAATTTGATTTACTTCCTTAAATATTATGATTCAAATAAAATCTAAGCAGGTAAAATTTTAATCCTTAAAATCACGATTTCTTAAAATTTTATTTCTTAAATTACCTGTAAACTAAGAAAAACAACTTATCGTTTACACTTATCAAATTATCTAATTTTGTCTTATCAAATTATCTGTTTACAATTTAATGGTTTACAAGTCATATAGCTTGTAATAATTATTTAAAGAAGAGTATACAATTATTGTTTACAGTTATCAAATTATCAATTATCGAATGATAATTATCAATCTATTATTTTTATAATTCTAATAGGATTTCATAGTTTTTATTAAGAATTTCAATTTTACTATTAAGTTCTTCCATTGTTGTTTCTTTTGTTCCCTCATAAATATCAACCATATATTGAGTAAATGAATCTATATAAGATACACATTTCTTAATAGTTTTTCTCATATTTGAGATTTCTTGAGTTAATTCAGAATCTATTTGAATGTCTCCAATAATTATTTTCTTAAATAACTCCTTATAGTATGCACTTTCAGAACTATCCACACGAAAACTAATTACAGATGAAGGCAATTTTTTAATCACCAAATTATTTTTATTTTTATGTATACAAGAGGTTTACAGCTTTAAAACTCTTTTGTTGAAATTTGATAACAAAAATGAAGAAAAAACTATTTTAAAAATAGCAAAATAATTAATTTTCTGGATTTTAATCTTTATTTGAAAGATAATTTAAGCATTCCTGGTCTTTCAGATATATTTCTTGTTGTAGATAATATTTCGAGAGATATTCTTTAAGATTATTTTTGAAAAGGAAAATTTTCCCTCAAAATCAATAAAATTTGGCGAAATCTTTATATATAAAAAAATTGCTTTTATATGTTATTATGTCAGTTTATAAAAATGTCCCAGTAAAAAGAGATTTACATAAAAAACTAAAGGTTTATGCTTATGAACATGAGTTAAGCATAATAAAACTAATTAAAATGCTAATAGAAAAAGAATTAGAAATCAAAGATGGTGAAAATACTGAGCAAGAGTAGAGAGAAAAACAAGAGTAAAGAAATCTTGACTATATTAACTAACTCCTACAAAATCATGCATGAGAAATTAATTGAATCTAACAAAAGAATCAAGGAACTGAAAGCAGAATTAAAAAGGGAAAAGATATCTAAAGTTCATATTGGTGATCAACACGAATTTAGATAAATCTTCAAAGAAACATAGGAACGCTCCCTATAAAAAAGTTTCTACTCATTCTTTTTTTTCTAAAGAGAAATTAGCTAAATTAATTGATGAATATTTTGCAGAATACTTTGCGAGTGAGGTTGTATGTTAAAATGTTGAATAAAACAGAAATTAGAATTAATAGAATTTATTAAAGAAGTGGTCAAATAGATGGAAAAAACAAATGGACCAATAAATTATGAGAAGTTAATAGAAACATTTTTTAGAACATCTAAAAATGAGAAAAAGTATATTAAACCTTTAGTAAATAAGATTCTTTCATTGGATTTCTCAACCTTTATACCCGAATTGAGAATTAAACTGAAAGATATAGACAATGAACAATTATTAATGTTATTTCGAGAGAAACCAAAAGCGTTTTTAGATTATTTTAAAAAGGGGTTATATAATCGATTATCTTTTGAATCTGATGTAAAATATTTGTTTAAATTATTTAAAAAAGAAGTCAATGATTTGCTTATTATTCCGGTTTCAAACGAAAGGGAAAAATTAATTCCAAGAATAAAAGATTTAACTCTGAATAAAACAAAATTCAAGGGAATTTTTACTATTTTTGAAGGGCGATTTATGAATACAGGAATAGATAAAAAGAAAGGATTCAATTCTATACGATTTAGATGCACATCCTGTTTGAATGAGTTTGACAAATATTATTTGAATAATATTGATAATCGGATAAAAAGTCCAGATTTTTGCACTAATGCAAAATGTAAAAGCAAAGATTTTGAAAAAATCGATTCAGATTCATTTGAAATTGGATATTTTGTAATTGATGACTTAGACTTTAATAGAGCAGGAAATTTCCTTTCATGTTATATTCTAAATAATATTGATTATTTTATTGAAAAAATGAGGATGATAAATTTAGGGGAAGATATTGAGGTTTTAGGAATATTAAAAATAAATTTTTATGACCTAAAAACACGAAAAGAAATACAACAATTTGATTATTACATTGAAGTAATTGATATAAAACCGAAAAAGACAAAAGCATTTAATAAAGGTATAATAAAAACTTTAGAAAAGAAACTTAAAACGGATAATTCCTATTTTGAGAAACTTATCGATGCAATTCATCCTTTAACTTATTCAATTGATATTTATTATCCAATTAAATTAACTAACATTATGAGCTTTATTACGGGGGGCTCTTGGAATAGAAGGTCACATATTAGAGATACTTTAAATTCCATTATTGCAGGTCCTAAATCAACTTATAAAAGCAAAATTGCTGAAAATATAGAAAATATAATTGGAAAAAGACATTATTTAATTCACGAAATTGATAAGGAAATTACTCTTGCTGGATTAATAGGCACTACTCAAAGGGATTCAAGTAAAGCAACACCTACGGTTAGATATGGAATATTACCACTATATAGTAAAGGAACTATTAACTTTGATGAATCTCAAAAAATAACTATGATGGTTTTAGATGCTTTGAGATGTTTAGAGAAAGGGAATACTGGAGGACTTCAAGATGCTACTATTTTTGATGCTGAAACAAGAGAATCGGTTATACTCACTCAGAATTGTTTAATAAGTAACGATGGTTCTTATAATGCATTTGAAAGTATTTTTAAAAATTTAGGATGGGATGATAAAAATTCTGAGAGTCGATTAGAACGATTTGATTTTTTATATATCGTGCCAATACCTGATGTTTTTATCAAACTAAGGACTTTAGAGAATGAAAGCAAAGATTCGAGAGGTCTTTTATTAGACGAAATTGCAGAAGATTTAGATTTAGAGGATTACAATTTTCCAAAAAATATTCAGAAAATTGAAAGGAAAATAGAATATTTATTATACCATTATTTTCATAAGGCTAAAGAAGTCTATGAAGAAACTCAATTATTAGAAAAGGATAAGGATATATTAAGGCGAATTTACCGAGAGGCTTTGCTTGATAAGGAAGACCATTTTAAAACGGATACGGATGTTAATATTAGGTCTTTGAATATTTGTTATAAAACTCTAAAATGTTTAACAGCATTAAGATTATTTAAACAAGTAAATAACAGTATTTTTAATTATTTCAAACAAAAATGCATGAAGTTAATAATTCCATTCAGAGATTCGGACCTAATTAATACGAAAATAATAAATATGGATGAAATAATTAAAGAAGTTTTTCATAAAAATTTTATGAAAAAAAATGAAATAAGCACAAAAGACTTATATGAAGAGATTAGGGCTCACATGAAGAGAATATATTATAACGATGCAACTGAAGAATTATTTGAGGAAGAAATTAAAGATTATATTGGAATAGGACATGTTTTTAACCAAAATTATAAATTCAAAAAATTATTGAAAAATAATGAAAAATGGTTGAAAGATAATAATTATTATATTGAATTAGGAAAAGGGAAAGGAAAGCTAACCTCAATTAAAAAAATTGAAAATGGTTTTAATAAAATCAAAAATAAAATTACACGAATTAATATAATGAGTGAAAAAGGTGATTAAATAGATGGCTGAACTCTGTTTATTTTGTAATGAAGAACTCTCTCTTATTAGTCTATATTGGTGTTTTAATTGTAAAAAATGGTTTGAAGATATTGATTTTCTTGATTCAGAAGTAAAAATTGACGAAGATTGTAAAAAATGTAAATGGCTTGTTGAAACTACTTTTAAAAAAAATAATTTAACTCTTTTTTATTGTAATAATACTAAAACAGAGAGGAAAATGGAAAAAATCAGAGATTTTAGAAGATGTAATGAGTTCAAGATATAATTGTCTTAAAGAGTTAAAATAATCATTTTTTACTTTTTTTAATAATTAATTAGAATTAAAAAAATTCGGCGAAATTAAGCTAAAAATAAGGTTTTTTATTTATTTTTAAAACATTGTTCAAAATCATGGCCAGTATTTTATATATATTTATTCAATTTCTTGTAAATTTTTTAAAATATTTTTCAATTTAAAATTTCTTCCTGGACCTGATTGAAAAATTTACTTATTTGGAAAAATTTCACGAATTTTAGATAATAAATACTATAATTTTATTTTTTTATTTTTTTTTTACTAATTTTAAAATTTAATAGAAAAGTGAGATTAAACAAATAATTAAAATATTTATCCAAAATTTAATTCTTATGCAAAATGAATTTTAATTTAATATTATTTGATATAATCTTTAATATAAATAATATATACATAATTCTAATAAAAGTGAAAATTTGAATTATAACCTAAATCTTTTTCCTATAACCTAAAATTTTTTCCTATAACCTAAAATTTTTTCCTATAACCTAAAATGATATCATTATAACCTAAAGGTCTTAATAGAATGAGAATATAGAGGCTGTAACATAGTTCTCAGGTTATAAATCTTTTTTTTCGGTTATAAATTGTTTTTTTAGGTTTTTGAAATAGCCTAAAATAGAGAATACTTATTAAAGAAAAGCTATTTCTATAATAATATGGTTTTTAAGAAATGTAAATATAAATATAAGTTAATTATCCTTGTCAATATATCTTTATCTTAATGGAAATTATAAGATTAGAAAATTTAAAAAATCAAAATTTTTCAAAAAATGGGGGGGTATAGTATTTTATTGAAAATTTTATTCTTTTTGATTTCATAAATATCTGAAAGGTTAGACTATTAAAATAAGATAAAAATAAAAAAAATAAAAAAATTAAAAATTTAAATTACTATATGGATACCATTTATCGTATAAATCAAGATATTCATCATAATTTAGCTTAACATAAGAATTAACATTGACATCTTTAGTTTTATGATTTATCAAGATTTTTCGATCTTCTTTAGGGCAATCCATTAATTTCCTAAAAGTATTTAACGATTTTCTAAATGTATGACAAGTTATGTTCTTCTGAATCCCTAATTTATCTAATATTCTTTTTAAATAATCATTAAAGTTTCTTTTACTATATCGTCTTATCTGATTTGAAAGGAATAGAGCTTTTGTATCTACATTTTTTATTTTCAATTCTCTTTCTTTAAGATAAACTTTCAAATACTTAGTTAAATCCTTAGAGAAATAATATACTTTTTTGCCTGTTTTTCCTATTGTTTCAATATATCTTTTGCTTAAATTGACCTTATCGTAATCTATTGCGATTAATTCTCCCTTACGCATACCTGTTTCAGCGAATATTCTGAAAATCAAATAGTAAGAATAATGATTAAATTTCAAATAGGTTAATATTTTTTTAACCTCTCCTTTTGTCATAACGATATCCTTATTTGTATTTGGTTCTTTATGTATTTTACTCCAACTAATTGACCTTTTTGGTATTTTAATTATGAAATCGTCATAATATTCCATACAAAATTCAATTAAACCTTTTAGAAATGTCCATTTCAATTTTTTCGTGGTTAAACTTATCGTTTCTAAATGATTCAAATAGTCAAAATAATCCATTAGAATATTTTTCCCTATTTCTGATATATGATTTTCAAAACCAAAATATTTTTTATTGAAAAAATAATTTAGGCTTGATTTTCTTGTTTTAATTGATTGTTTTGAATGTCTATATCTATAAAGGTATTTTTCGATTATTTCCTCATTTGTTAATTTTGCTAAATTGCTCATCGTAAACTATACCTCCCCGTAGTTATATTTAATTTGAAAATCTCAGAATTAGTAATTATTCGAATAACTTTTTCAATACCAAAATTAGTCATTTCGGTAATTTGCTTTAGAGATAAGGATTTATGACCTTTAAGCAAATTTGCTATTATTTTTGAATCATTAGTTAAATTACCGATTTTTCCTTTATTTTTTAAATTTTCATATTCTTTTTGGAGTATTTCCGATATTTCCTCTATATTATCTGCAATTCCTTGTCTTTTTTGCATTTCTTCTTGTAATTTTAATATTTTTTGATTATTTTCAAATAATTTTTCGAAAATAGTATAATCAATTTGATTGACATTAGATTGATTAAACATTTCTGGATTCTCTTTTCTTCTTATAAAATCAAAAATAACTCTTCTGCAAAATGTGGAAGATGTTTCTTTATTCTCTTTAGCAAAATTCCTAATAATTTCTCTCTCTGTTTCTGTTAAAGCTACTTGAATGAATTTAATTCTTTTTCCTTTAGATTTGGTTTCATTTTTACTTTCTTTTTTTGCCATTATTTTATCACCTAAGATAATTTTTCTATAATTATAATAAATTGAATCCATATAAATATTATGGAAAAATAAAGTGAAATTGATGTTTCACTTCCAAATATCAGAAATTATTATGATTTTTTATATTCCAAAATTTTCTTAAGATTTTTTAAATTTTGAATTTATTCCAGGATGAAAAAATAAAGAAATATAGGAAACTTATCCTATATTTTGCATGCCATGTAATTATATTAATTTCCAAAAAAAGCATATCTAAAATAAGTTAAAAATAGGTATTTCTTAGGGAATTAAAAAAGATTGACTTATCAAGATTCAAATTTTTTTTAATAAATTCGTGAAACTATTATTTCATTCTTATTTTATTGAGATTTTATTCTCTTAGTTAATTAGTATTTTTAGGCTTTTTCTCTTTAATTATAATTTTTTTATAACTCATTATAATTTTATTAAATAACAGTTCTGTTATTTCAATATGAAATAAATAACAAAAATAACTTTAAATATGAAAATTTCTTTTATTAAAATAACATTTAAATAACAAATAATAATTCCAAAAAAAAAGTGATAAAAATGTCCAAATGTTTAAAATGTGGTCGTAGATTGACAAATCCCGAATCTATTAAAAGGCAATATGGTAAAACATGCTTTAGAATCATTCAATTACAAAAGCAAAAACAATCAATAGATATACTTGAGATTAGGCAATATATACGACAAGAAATCAAAAGATTTATGAAAATCCAAAATGTAGAAACATCAATTATTCCAATAGAAGTTAATATACCACCTAAAAAAATTAGTAAAACTAAAATGGATTTTACTTTAGTCGTTAATGAATTAAAACAAGTTTTCCAAAATGGTATAGAGCATTATTTACAACCAATTCAAATAACAATTTAGAGGAATGGATAAAAAAATGTCAAATAAATATAAAATCTTAGAAATGTTAAAGGAAAATGAATTAACAGTTAAGGAAATTGCTGATAAAATGGAATTCAATGAAAATGAAACAAGAGTTTACATTCATAGATTATTAAAAGATAATTTAATTAAAGAAATTGGTAAAAAAAACAGATATATCATTTATACAATAATAGAAAAAGACAATAAAAAGGAATCTCATTCATTAGATACTCAAATTCTCAAGAAAATGATTAAACCTTTTGCTGAAAATGATATTGAGTTAAATTTGGAAGTTATTGAAATAAATCGTATTAAAAAACTATATGAGATGATTAAATAAATGCCTAAATTTAATTTTGGAAGTTTGATTGAAAAAAAAGCAATTTCACAGGAAGAAATTTCTCCTGAACAAAAAAAAATTATTTCAAAACCTATTCAAAAGAAAGAAAGTTTTGATGATTTAGCTTTAACTCCAAGTGCTAAACTCAATTTATTAAAATATCTATATGCGCAGACTACGGGAAAATCCACTACTAATAAAATAAAAAAATCAATGAAAAAAGCAGTAATAGAAGAAATATCAAAATTTTAAATTATAATTTTTTTTTATTTATTATTTCCAGCTAAATCGATTCTGACAATTTATAATAATTTTTAATTTATCTCAAAAATCCGAATTTCATATTTTATGTCGGGATTAATGATTTCAGACCTTATAAATTGGGTTGGAATACTA
>JABUBK010000466.1_pt1 | contig 10068 bp, 8 predicted proteins | sample 7332671 | NCBI WGS metagenome assembly JABUBK01 (sample SAMN07256342, study PRJNA390944) | subsurface metagenome | isolation source: Methane hydrate marine sediment | place: Pacific Ocean: Eastern North Pacific, ODP site 1244 | collected 2002
ACGGTGTGAGTTCTTTGATATCGGAACCATCTAGGTTTACTGCATAGAGTCTAAAGTTTTCGTCCCCTGCTGTATCCTGCACATAGGCAATTCGATTATTGTTCGCCCAAAAATAGCCGGCAATATCCCTTTCAGTAGCACTAGTAATACGGGTCACCTCTTTTTCTCCAACTTTTTGCACATGAACATTTAAACGATTTTCCCAGGGTTTCATAAAGGCTAAATGCTCACCATTGGGTGAGAGAGAAAAACCAGTTTTTTCAGGATTGCGGAAAAAGTCTTCCATCGGGATAAGGCGAGCCATTTCTTCCTTGGGAGCGCAGCTGACCATAAGAATTGATACTGCGACCAATACTAAAATAATTCTAGTACGCATCATTTCCTCCTTTAATATTTATTGATGACGTCTTGTCATTAAATAATTATACGAGAAAAAGCAAAAAGAGTTTTATCTAAATAAAAGTTTATAACAAAGGAAAGTTTTCATGTCAAACAACAGAACTAAAAGTAAACATCTGATATCGTTGAGAGCGTGTTAGACTACGTTCGGCGGCGTTACGGAAAGTTATTCTTTTTTACAAACGGGACTGATCCTGATAGACTCACTGCATGAGAAAATAAAGGAGGAATAACATGTATAACCTAAAAAAATTCAGCATTGTTTTGCTGACCTTGTTTGTGTTTGGGATGTCTTTATGGGCTGCAGACATTCACATGGCAGCACAGCAAGGAGATTTGGCAAAGGTTAAGTCTTTATTAGAAAAAAAACTCATAAAATTCACAATTCTTTATGATAATTATGTATTTAAAGAAGGCACAAAAGCAGACTGGGGGTTTTCTTGTTTAATAGAAGGGACAGAAAAGACTATCTTATTTGATACCGGAACTCAGAGTGAAATCTTATTTCACAACATTGATCAGCTCAAAGTTGATTTAAACAAGGTGGAACAGATTGTCATCAGCCACAATCATGGCGACCATACTGGAGGGCTTTCTGCTGTTTTGGACAAGAATCATGATGTTTCGGTTTATCTGCCGATTTCCTTTCCCTCTGAGTTTGTGAGGAACGTGGAGAACAAAAAAGCCAAGGTCGTGAGCGTGGATGAACCAGTTGAGATCTGCCAGAATGTTTTCCTTACCGGCGAGATGGGAGACCAAATCAAAGAGCAATCCTTGATCATAAATACCAGTAAAGGATTGATCATTGTCACTGGATGCTCACATCAGGGTATTGTGAATATTTTAAAGAGCGCGAAAGAGATGTTCGATAAAGAAATTTATCTAGTTTTTGGTGGATTCCATCTGATGCGTCATTCAGAGGAGGATGTTAAAAATATTATCGAGCAGTTCAAGGATTTGGGTGTTGCAAAATGCGGCGCGACCCACTGCACCGGGGATAAAGCCATTGGATTATTTAAAGAGGCCTATGGTGAGAATTATTTACCCATGGGAACTGGGAAGGTTCTGGAAATCTCGAATTAGAATAATCGATCGACAATAAAATTTACCATTATAAAGATTTGACCCCTATTTTTTCTGATTTGCTGGCCTCTGGCTCTTTTGGCCCTCCTGTTATATCCTGTCATCTGGATTCTTCTTATCCCGTTCCGCCTTCTTGGTTTCACCGTGGGCGCCGTGCTCGACTTATTTAAAGCCATCATTACACTTCCCGCCAGAATTTTAAGAGGACCGAAATAGAAATAGCAAAATAATAGGGATCGCGTCTCAAATTTTCCTTTTATCTGGAAGAAGTTGCTGTTGATATGGTAAAACTTTAAAGAAGGAATAAAGCTTATGGCGAAGATCAAAAAAAAGCTTTCAGAACCAGAGAGGACTGCTTCGGATGTCTTTTCCCTTTCAGGCGTGAGGAAGAAGCGTCTCTCTCCCCTCAACGACCCGGTATGGCGTCTGATCCTGCTTATTTCAGCCGGCTGCGCTTCTGCTTGGCTCATCCGCATTCTGCTCGGCTTTACTCATCCTCTCGTAGTATGGCTTGTGGCGCTTGTGGCTGGTGCATCTTGGGTTGCGGCTATCAGGATGCTTCTACTGGATGCCAAGCTTAAGAAATTCTGGATTATATGGCTTGCTTCAGGCTTTTTACTTTTACTTATATTTAACGCCGTGAGCGGAATGTGGATTGCTGCTGTTTCCTTTTCATCTGTTTTCCTGCTGTTCCGCCGCTACAGACCATACCGGCATCTCACGTCGCGCCGCCGGGCCGGAATATTCTTGCTTGGCCTTGTCGTTTTCAGCCTGATTACCGTGGGATTTCTTCCCGGTAAAATGGAAGTTGCTACCCAGTCCCGTTCAGAAGATTATCCCCAGGCAAAAGATTTTGTGCCTTCTGCAGTGAAGCTTGGCAGTTCGGTCAGCTTCGGAAGAAACCTTGCCAGTTATGCCCTCGGATCGCTCCGCCTGTTCTGGTTTTTTAGCCTTCTTCACATTTTCTTCGCTATACGCCTTCACTTTATGAAACTGAGGCCAAAACTGGCAGTAAGCGCTTTCCTTCTTGTCGTTGTTCCTCTGTTTCTTGTCATTGTCATAGGGCTTGTCACACTCTACAGCACCCTGGGTGAAAGCCGTGCCGCTCGCGCCAGTACGATCCTGCAGGACTGGGCAAATCTGGCAGTAAAGGATAAAAATTTCATTCATACCATCTCTGATCGTTCTTTTTCTTATGAAGAAAAGGGAGAGAAGATTTTGAAAGTTGGTGATACGCCGACCTGGCTTCCGGAATTTCTCTCAGCCCTTAACAAAGAAGGTTCTCCTTATAAAGAGAGAGCTGCCTCGGAGAGTGCAGAGCATTTCTGGATAGGCTCTGAATTATGGCTGGTGAATCTAGGCAGTATCGGGAAACCGGACATCCGTATCCAAGGCTGCATGATGGACAGCATCATGATGAATCGGCTCGCTAAGATCCTCCGCACTGATGTAAGACTTTCCTTTTCCAATCCAATAACTTTTACGGTTGCAGGTGACGTCAAAATCAATTCTGTCGAAAAAGATTCGCAATCCTCAAAAGAAATTTATGGCAAGTTTCTCCCCGAAGATATGGACCAGCAAGCTAAAGAAAAGCCAGCAGCTTCATTCTGGCGGCGGCCATTATACTTTGGTATGACCCATTTGGACGTTGTTTCCTTCGATTCCGGTAAGTTTGCAAACAAGCAAATTCTTCTCCTGACTGAGGTGAGTCTCTCCGGTATTGCCGGTGAGCTTTTTTCAGAGAAGAATCCTCTAAGCGTGATTGTAATGATTGCGCTTCTTTCTCTCGCCGGGATCCTATTCATCCTGGAAGCCATTGCCTTTTTCTTCGGAATCAGGATCACCACAGGCATTACATCTGCAGTGAGGGCGCTGCATCGTGGAACGAGGCGCATCGCCAAAGGAGACCTCGATACACAAATAGTCATACCCAATGAGGACGAACTGGGCGATCTTGCTGCTTCTCTTAATGAGATGGCTGCTGCGGTAAAAAAAGGTCGTGAGGAGGCGTTAGCACGGGAGCGCCTTGAAAGCGAACTTGAAACAGCACGCAAAATCCAGAAAAGGCTGCTCCCCCACGAGATTCCAATTTTTCCGGGCTTCGAAATCGCTGGCACCAGCCTGCCGAGTCAACAGGTAGGAGGGGATTACTTTGATTTCCTGGATATGGGAACCGGGCAGATGGGAATCGCAATCGCAGATGTTTCTGGAAAAGGTATCCCTGCGGCCCTTCTCATGGCAAACCTCCAGGCGAGCTTGCATGCACAAGCTGTCAAGCCGGGCAAAGTTGCCGAGGTGGCCTTCCGGATGAATAACATGCTTGTCCGCTCCACGGATTCTCATATGTTCGCCACCTTTTTCTATGGAATCCTGGATCGTAACAAATCAATTTTCACTTCAACCAATGCAGGACACAACCCTCCGATCCTCTTTCGCACAAATGGCAAAATTGAGCGTCTCAAGGCAGGAGGGCTTTTACTCGGATTTCTTCCCGATCAGCAGTATATGCAACAGAGTGTAACCTTAGAGCCGGGAGATGTTGTTGTTCTTTATACGGATGGCGTCACTGAAGCTGTTTGCTCTTCTTCTGAAATGAGTGCAGACGGCCTTTTTGGGGAAAAGCGGCTTATTGAAGTCGTCCGTAACAGCACAGCCATGTCCGCCAGAGAGATCCAATCGGCCATCCTCAAGGCCATTTCAAGCCACACAGCTAATGCTCCTCAGTACGATGACATAACACTTGTGATCATCAAACGAAAAGAGCAAGGCAATTTCATAAAATAAATTTGGTTCATCTCCCATTTAGTTGAAAAAATTAATACCTTTTTTACAGAATGTCATTCCTGCGAAAGCAGGAATCCAGGCAAAAGAAAAATGTCATTCCCGTGAAGCTTGTGCCTGCGAAGGCAGGTAACGGGAATCTAGATATATCTGGATAAGAGTCTTTCATATTTCTGGTTTCCCGCTTCCGCGGGAACAAGCCTGGATTCCTGCTTTCGCAGGAATGACATAAAGGGGCGGCGATAACAGCTTAATTATATATCTCTTATATTATTTTCCAACTAAATGGGAGATGAACCATAAGTTTTTATTTTTACTCTGAAGGGAGCGAAGCCATTCTTGTGTATTTTACTCATAGAATAACGCATACAAAATGGAAGAGGACCAATAAAATTAACAATTTATTTTACTTTGATTGGACTTGACTAAATTATTTCCCGCTCTGAATGCCAGGAGGTCAATTTCGATAAATCTTTTTGAAATTAATGATTTGATTGTTTTTTCAAAACTATTTATCCCTAGCCGGATGAAACCAGATCCACAGAGAGCCCCCAACATAACCATATTGAGAACCTGTATATTTCCGATCTCATGAGCAATAGATGTTGCGTGTACAAACCTTAGATCCCTGGTAAGATTCCGTAACATATCACACAAATCGGTAAGATCGGGGTATACAAAATTCCCTGTTTGAACGCCAATGGGCATAATTGGCATATCATTAACAATGGCTACTGTATCTTCATTCCCGAACTGGGTTAGAACTCTGAGTGCCTCCATAGGTTCAAAAGCAACCAGGATATCCAAAGAATTTTGAGGTACTGAAGGTGGCAAAGGCTTTCCCTTTGTCCACCTGACATGACTGGCAACTGATCCGCCTCGTTGGGTAATGCCATATACATCTCCGACTGTAACTTCATAACCCTCCACCAAAACAGCCGAGGCCAATATTCGGGCTGCCAGAACATTCCCCTGTCCTCCCACTCCTGTGATAATCAAATTAATCATCTCTCTCGCACGGTTCATCGGCCGCTCACATCCTCTTGTAAACCCGCAATGATATAGCCCTTTCGGGACATAGCTGTACACAGAGACCGCACCCATTGCATGAATCTTCTTGGATATATGCCATGTTTTTCTCTATGTCATAATGAATGCCTTACCAGCGCAAGATTTGGCTGCAGAATCGGTTACATCCGTCCTCATCGCCTATGCATTTTTCTGGATCAACACTCGCCTTGCGAATCCGTTGGCCTGGACTCTGCATCCTTGCTTCGAAAGTGGCACACACGCGCCTAAAAACAATGACTTTAATCCCTTCTTCTTGTAAATTTTGATATACTGTTTCGATTGCTTTGCGGATATTCTTCACTGGATCCAGAACAGTGACCTTGACACCCAGACCCTGAGCTATGTCTTCGACAAGTATAGGGGATTTCTCTTGACCTGAATGGGTGAAAGGACTGGCAGGATTTTCTTGAAATCCTGTCATAGCTGTTACCGAGTTATCCAAAACGACAAAGAGTGCGTTGGCATCATTGAATTTTGCATTTATTAAAGCGGGAACACATGCATGAAAGAACGTCGAATCCCCGGCGATCCCTACAGCAGGTTGATCGAAACCAAACGACGATAACTTGCTGAATCCGGATAAATTTCCCATGCCCGAGCCCATGCAATGTAAAACTTTAATCTGGTTGAATCCTGTTGCTCCAGCACCGAGGCCATAGCATCCGATATCGCCCACAACAAATCCTTTTCTGCCATCTTGTTCAAGTGCTGTCTTTATAGCAAAAAAAGATGCACGGTGTGGACATCCCCCACAGAAGGAAATCTCGCGAGGGATCAGAGAATTTGTGGCAATATCCATTGTCGATTTTTTACATCTTTTTTTTGCCTTCCTGATTTTAAATATTCGCTGTAAGGCATCCAGGACAATGTCTGTATTCATCTCGCCAACACCCGGCCCATTACTCCCGTAAATATCCCCTGTATTCTTGCCAAAAAATTTCACTGCTCCTAATTTCTGATCGCTTTCTACATATATAACCTTTACCTGATCCTCTAAAAAGGGATCGACTTCCTCAACAAAAAGAACCTTATCAGCATGTTTCAGATGCCTTTTTATCAATCCAGCGGGAGAAGGCCAAGCTGTCCCAATCTTTAAGATGCCAACCTCTTCACCCAAGTTGAGCGTACTAACTGCTTCCTGTGCATAGAGCACTCCCAGTCCGGCGGCAATGATTACAAACTGTGCTTTTTCGGGACCATAATAATTATTAAACGAAGATATATTAAATATTTTCTTTGTTTCTCTCATCTTATTCAGCAGAATGCTGTGATTGATTCTGACCACATGAGGCAATCCCACCAAGGGCTTTTCAATATCAAAATAGGGCTTTGTATCTCTTTTTCGCACAGGCCCCAGAATCACTCCTCCTCTCCCATGAGATAATCTGTTAACTGTCCGGAGAATACAAGGTACGCCGATCTGTTGGGAAAATTCCAACAGCCACTTTGTCATGTCCTTTGCTTCTTGCGTAGTGGAGGGCTCCAGAAGGGGAACCTGGGCTATTTTAGCAAAATGCCTTGAGTCCTCTTCATTAGCGCTGGTCATGGGACCTGGATCATCACATGCCACCAGTACTAATCCGCCCTTTAATTCATTCATACAGACAGTGGTCAAGAAATCAGAGCATACATTAACGCCAAGCTGCTTCATCGTGGCCATTGCTCTCAGGCCTGTAAAGGAAAAAGCTGCAGCAGCCTCCAGGGCAACAATTTCATTAACAGACCACTCAACTTTAATCCCATATTTATCTTGATAAGGAAAAAGACTATCAATGATCTCAGAAGATGGGTTTCCCGGATAGCCAGTACAATAAGAAACACCCCCTTCCAATGCTCCCCTGGCAATAGCTTCGTTTCCCATGAGCAATACACGGTTAGACTGTTTTGGCTTCATTTCTGCTTCCTATTTCTTTTCTGACAAGAGTCCTGGCCGCACACCAAGTCCTAGCGAAGCGTCGATGACAGCTCCACGGCAGACTGTTGCAACGGGTGAACAGAGAAAAAGTATCAGGTCCGCAATCTCCTGGGGTTCGATCAACCTCCCCAATGGTAGAGAAGTTATAATTTTTTTTCGTTCTTCGGGGGATAGGTGATCTAAAGTAGATTCTCTAAACATCCTTGTATTGACCGCTCCAGGGCAAACAGAAAAGGCATCGATTCTATGATTAGGGTAATCCGCAACGATCTGTTTGCTCAGAAACGCTACCGCTGCCTTGCTCATTCCATCAGATGCCTTAAAATGAGGGAATACCGAGATGCCGCCACCAACGCTCGAAATGTTGATGATCTTTCCATAATTCTGTTTGACCATAATGGGAAGTACAGCTTGAACGCACAGAAGAGCACCCAGGATGTTGATTTCTACTATTGCCTGGTCTTGTTTTCCATGATTGGCATAATGGGAAACTGAAGCAGAGCCAACGGCTGCATTGTTTACGAAGATATCGATACGACCAAATTGTTTCATAGTCTGTGAAACCATAGAGCGGATGGATTCGTTATTTTGTAAATCAAGCGGCAAAACAATTGAATGAACACCAATTTTCTGGATCTCCTCAAGCACCATCAGCGCCTTTGATTCAGAACGATTGTAAGTAATTGCAACCGCTGCGCCTGCTTTTGATAGCAGTGGCTGCTCCGATCCCCTGAGAACCTCCGGTTACTATGGCCACTTGATTTTTTAAATTAGCATCAATATTTGCCATTTTCTGATGTCCTTTTTTAAAGATCTGATCAAAGCTTTTTTATTACCTTCTCCAATCTCTCAAGGGCGGTCTTTAACTGGTCGATCGGTTTAGTATATGAAAATCTTATATACTTATCGCCGTCTTTATCTGGAGTAAAGGCCGTACCAGGATAGCCCAGCACTTTCGCATCTCTGGCAATAAGTTTCGCTAATTCGAATCCCGATATACCAAGTTCTGATATGTTGGCATATATGTAAAATGAACCCTTTGGCCGCTTACATCTGAACCCCAATTGATTTAATCCATCCGCGAAAAGATTTCTTCTGGCCTCATATTCTCTGCGCATTTCTTCCACGCAGTCTTGCGGTCCTGTGAGGGCTGCAAGTGCCGCCTTTTGAGCTAAGGAATTTGCACCGATCAACAATTGCCCATGGATTTCTACCATGTTCCTTATGAGTTCTCTGTTGGCAGCAACATACCCAATTCTCCATCCAGTCATCGCATATGACTTTGAAAAACCGAACATGGAGATGGTCTGAGCTTTTATATCCGGAAGGGATGCGATGCTGAAGTGCTTTTCCTCATCATAAAGAAGGTTCTCGTATATTTCATCCGTTATGATAAATATATTTCTCTCTTTAACAATCTTGCCTATTTCCTCTAGGTCCTCCTTTTTAAAGACCCCGCCAGTTGGACAGTTAGGTGAAACATAACAAATAGCCTTTGTCTTATTGGTAATCTTCTTGTTAACACCTTCAGGATTGATGCGAAAATCCCTTTCCTCTTCTAGTTTTGTATAGACTGGTACACCTCCTGCGAGCACAACACCCAAAGGATCGGCATAATAGAATGGCGACGGCAAAATCACCTCATCCCCTGGGTTAATTAAAGTGAGCATTGTTACATTTATCGCCTCTTGAACTCCTGCGGTAACCAAAATCTCGGTATATGAATCCACATCAATTCCATTTTTTCTAGAGAGTTTTTCGCCTATGGCTTCCCTCAGTTCTGTTAAACCCTCAACGGGTAAGACATAATGGGTGTAGCCCTCATTCATAGCTTGTTTTGCGGCGTCTCTAATGTGTACTGGCGTTACAAAGTTCGGTTCTCCATATCCCAAATCTACAACCCCCTCAACTCCTCTCACAAGACTTCTCACCTCGGCAATCTGACCGAACTTTGGCGACCGGATCTTTTTGGCCCTTTCCGCTATTGCTTTATTCATCCAATCCATTTGTTTATATCCTCATTAGAAAATCAAAGGTTTTTGATGAATTGGTCAATTCGTTTGAGCCCCTCTCTGATTTTATCAGTTTCGCCTCCACCAGCCCCCACACGAATGTGTTTTTCGAATCCATAAGATATTCCGGGCTGTATGAACGTCCTATATGGTTCAGCAAGCAATCGTTTGCAAAACTCTTCAGAGCCAATCTCCAAATCATACCTAGGAAAGGAGAGGAATCCCGCTCTGGGTTTTACCCAATCAAACACTTCACTCTTGGAGATCCAATCAGACACGATAGCCCAACCTAGTCTTCCTTCTTCCCTTGCTTGGCCAAGAAGTTTTTCGAATTTTCCAGGTTTGAGGGCCAGCAAAGCGATGTGCTCCCCGAGGACATTCATAATTTCACTTGTATTTTCCCGTAATATAAGACACTTATATAACAGCTCTTTGTCCTGGGAAGCCATCCATCCTGTGCGTATTCCTTGAAGACCCAAACATTTTGAGACACTGGCAGTACTTATGGCCTTTTCATAATAATTAACAGCGGATGGCGATAAGTGACCATCCCATTCAAGGCCTCGATATACCTCATCCGACAAGAGATAGGCATCATTCTTCTGTGCTATCTTACAGATTCTCTTCATTTCTCCTTCATTATCTTCATAAATGTAAACGAGATGATTATTATCCATCAATGAAAAAACTTTTGTACCCCGATCACAAGGAATGTATCTTAATACATCATGAACAAGAAAGAATAAAATATTAATCTACGATTATAATTCATAATCTTTCCTTATTTTAAGAAATTTTTATCGCTTT
>JABUBK010000467.1_pt1 | contig 10049 bp, 7 predicted proteins | sample 7332671 | NCBI WGS metagenome assembly JABUBK01 (sample SAMN07256342, study PRJNA390944) | subsurface metagenome | isolation source: Methane hydrate marine sediment | place: Pacific Ocean: Eastern North Pacific, ODP site 1244 | collected 2002
CCAGGACACCGATTTTTGACCTGGCCATTGACGCCCCTCGATGGAATAAATTTTTTATCCTTGGATCCGGATCCCTTGCACAAATTCCAGGGCATTTATGCATAGGTTTTTGTGCATCCCTTGTTTACCTGGCGAAATATTTGCGGTCCGCAGCGATCATATTTCAGGATATCCTGATCAGGATATGATCATCCAGGAGAGCTACAGAGAACCATGACAGTCTTACCCTACGACCTGGTTAATGACTTATCCTATGTCCTGTAGGGTAAGATACCAACGATACCTTGAGCCGCACCAGACTAGGGACTCGCCCTGGTTTTCCACTACTTTTTTAATCGAAAACGTTCGAGTCTCAAGACGACTGAAAAGAGGCGCAAAACCTTAGTGAAGAATCTTATGAATGTAATGAATAAGATTCTGAACTAAGAAGGTTGAGACCCCCCCGCTCGTCCCCGTCCACCCTACAGGTATATACGCTGTATATCCCATGTACGGCGGAGCCTCGGGAACGGCGGTGCACGGCCCCCCCCATGCATGCATGCTTAAAAGCTGGGGCCGTTGGGGTCTCAACCTTCTTAGTTCAGAATCTTCTTAAGACGCTACTCTGTAGCGATTACATTCATATTTCAAGAAAGATTTTGCGCCAATATAAGACTTACCAGCAAGTGTTGTTGGTTCAACGACATCCTCGATGTAAATGCCATGGACAGCCACCACAATAAATTTAAAGGTGGCTGCCTTCTTTTCAATTATGGTGATGGTGTGGGTTTTTGAACATCCCAGGGAGAAACCACAAGTCGAGTATATAGCCCGCCGGTGTCCGGTACCCTTACCTTGTAGCCTCTCAAATGCCGAGGCAGGCTTTTAATCTTTTATGCTAAGATTCCAGGGAGAAGGTTTTACCAGATCAGGCAGGGGATAATTTTCCTAGGGTCTTGTATTATCCTCTTGTTGCCAGGGTTGCCAACCGGATATATTTCGGTTAGGTCTATAACGTTGAGATCAAGGACAGATAAGGGATTTAGTTACTTTTCGGGCATAGGTTAAATATCACCTGTTGACGGTACCTAAGAGCCCCACCCCAAGGGAAGGAGCGGCCCCCTAGGAAATCTTTAGGTACCTTAAATGCATCATCACAAGGGGAAAATCATGTTCAACACAAAGCAGTATATCGTTATGATCTTGGCCTTTCCAATCCACTATGAAGGGTTTAACTATGTTAATCCAACCCTGAGACAGATCAAGGGAGCTCTTAAATTCTACGCTGATATTGATATAACGGTCAGGCATGTCAGGAACTTGCTCCGTGAGCTCATCGATGAGGGGATTATTGAAAGGGAGTTTTTCTTCTTGCACGTTGGGCCTCTTGGTAATCAAGGCCAGGCCAGTAGCTACAAGGTAGTTAATTTCAACAAGGCTTTTCAGGATATCTTTACCTTAATCGAATCCTCTAAGGTGGTTCTGGCACGGGAAAGACAAGGGTGCCCGCCACCGGGCGTCAGGAGGCGAGGCTCAGCTTTAATGTAGGTTCTTTTGTTTTTTGCCGCAACAACCCCCGGAGGGTTCGGTATACTATTTCAAGAAAGAGCGCGGCTATAAAAAACAAAGCCGCTCTTTCTTTAGTACCTTTGTTAGAAGGTACTTAGGTGGCTACTTTAAACCCCTCAAGGGTAGCCACCTAATAGAAAGAGAAATCTCAGGGTAGCCACCTAGTAGAAAGAGGTTTTTTCCGTTCCCCTATTTTGCGCTTGTTCATCCTTCTGTGACTCTCTGTAAATGCTAACTCAATTATTGACGCTCCACGGTCTTTGTAGCCTATGTAGGGGATGTAAATTATTCCGTCAGCTTCAAACCGATATAGCCATTTTCTTGCGGTCATTCTGTTTACTCCGATCTGTTTAGCCAGCCATATTTGACCCAGGACATACTGTCTGTTTCTTCTTTCTGATTTACCAGGGTAGTACTTGTCCTCATTTCTCTTTCTGTACCATGAGTATTTGTGAAGTCCTCTCAGGATCCTTTTCCACTCACCAAGTCCATATAGCTCTTTGCATTTGTCTAGCACTTCTTTAGGTGGCGTTGGATACAGGGGAAAGTATAGAACCTTGGCCTTTGTCTTTGGCCCTGGTTCCTTTTCTCTTGGTTTTGGCTCCTGGTACTGGGTTTCCTTCTCGCCAGGATGTCTTAATCCGCTTTCTGTCCAATCTGTTAAAAACCCCGGGTCAGAAGGTTTCAGGCCTTTTTTCCTTTTGGATTCATTCTCACTGTATCCATCCGGGATAGTCTTTTGATCTTGGCCAGGGCGTTCACGAATGTAAAGCTTGTCATCCTGTATCACTGTTGTAAAGTTCTCCTGGAGACTTGCGTAAACCATGATAAAGCCTATATCGCCCCAGTATACACGCTCTCCTTGCTTCTTTTCCTTGGCCTTTAGAATGAAGGTTATAGTTGAAGGGTCTACCTTTGGCATTGCTTCAATGAGTCCTGGATAGATCTCCATTTTTATCTTGTCAGGCCCTATCCATTGAAAATTAAGTATTATATCCTCGACCTTACGGTCCGGATTTAATGCTTTCTCTAAAAAGGGGAAACATAGGAGCGGTTCAAAGTCTTTACCGCTAAGGTCGGCGTGAATTAGCTTACTATTGCAGTCGATGAAGGCTGATCTTTTTCTGGTCCTGAAATCAAAGACGTAACAAATGTCTTGACTTGTACCGGTGATCTCTTTTATTCTACTCATTTCAAGCCCCTTTCTCCCTGTCCGAGGGAATTAAGGTTTGAAGGGCGGTCATTGACTTGACCGTCCTTTTTTTGTGTAATCGTAGTCCGTTATTCTTAAGGCAAGCTGTAGCTGTTCCTCAAGGTCTTTAGCCTGGTCATGGCTTAGAAAGATCGAGAAAAACCCTTGGCAATACACCTTGATATGTGGTGGAGATCCCTCAAATAGCGAAAGCTCGAACTTGACCTCCGGGTATGCAAACAGGTGACAAGCGTAGTATCGTTTCTTTCTCATCTAATTGGCTCCTTTCGATGGCTTAAGTACTTCCTTTTGGTTTAGGTTAAAAAGGTTTAGCTGTGGGTCTTGCTCTGGTTGTAAATCTTCATTTGCTCCCTGGATAGGTCGACCTCTTTTATTAAGGGCCATGATTCTATTACGGAGCTTTTGCTGTAGCGATTTGGTGGAAAAGTCTTTTTGTCTGCCTTTTAATCTACTAGTGTACTGTGATCTGGGATATTGCATAAATATTTGAGCCTGTTCCTTTTTTATCCTAAGGTATGGCTCAAGTAGCGCTGCAACAGATTTACATGTATCTATGGTTTGTGCAACAAGCTGATAGTCTACTTTATGCTTAGGGTTTTTAGGGTGTCTGGTGTAGATCTTCAAGCCAATAGAGAAGTATTTTTGTATATCCTGTACGATCTTTAGGTTAGTATTACCGATAGTAATATGTGGGATATAGCTGTCTTCTTTATGTCTGGCGATCGTAAATGAACCCTCACCATCCACAAAGCCCGCTATGTATTCCAGTGTTAAAGGTTTCATAGTACCCCCTTAAAGCTCATATTGACTGTCGTTAAGTCCTTGGTCTTGGCCAGGTGTAGTTCTTATACTCTGGCTTTCTATATCTCTTGTTGGTTATCCTCTCGCGCTCTTTCGTTAGCTCCTTGCCTACGCCCTGGCCAGTAATATTGACGGTGGCCAGGTGCCTTGACCCGGGTAGTAAGTAAGACCTCGAGCTCTTTAGGGAGCTCCCTGCCAATGTAAACCCTCTTAGTTTTACCGTTTTCCTGCCAGAAGCCGAACCAGTAAGGCCCTACTCTATGATCGCCTTTGCTGGTTTTCTTGATTATAAACTGTGATAGTACCCTTGTGATCTTGTTAATTGTGGTTTTATCCATAAGTCTTAACCTCCTGTTTTGTTAGAATAGAATAACTTAACTAGGTCAGATCATAAGGTCAAGTAGAAAAACTTGCCCTGGAAAGTTAAAGTGGATTTCATTTGAGATTATGATTTAAAGATACCTCTCGTTAGCTCCTTCCATATCCAGCTAAAAGACCTTGTTTTTGTCAAGGGTATTGGGTTCACCTTGGAAAGATCGTGCAGTACAGAGGACTACAGGGCCTCGATTTTTGGCTGATTTCCTTGAAAAGCCTGATTCCTTGTGGATTTCCGCTATCAGCCTTTCAGATTTCCATTTTTTTCACCTGGCCAGGGGAATTTAATGGCTGCCTCGATGTAAATTTATCTCTGGATCCAGAGAAACTTTTTTTCTGCAGGGCGATATCGCGATCGTGGGGATCCCTAGGGAGATTCTTCTCTTTACTCCATGGCAGATATTCCCTTAAAACGCCCGCAAACCCGCATTGGACGCCGTGTGTCACAAAAAGTGAGACACGGTGATTATTGAGCGATATCCCCTCGAGCAATTTCTTCCAGGACACCGATTTTTGACCTGGCCATTGACGCCCCTCGATGGAATAAATTTTTTATCCTTGGATCCGGATCCCTTGCACAAATTCCAGGGCATTTATGCATAGGTTTTTGTGCATCCCTTGTTTACCTGGCGAAATATTTGCGGTCCGCAGCGATCATATTTCAGGATATCCTGATCAGGATATGATCATCCAGGAGAGCTACAGAGAACCATGACAGTCTTACCCTACGACCTGGTTAATGACTTATCCTATGTCCTGTAGGGTAAGATACCAACGATACCTTGAGCCGCACCAGACTAGGGACTCGCCCTGGTTTTCCACTACTTTTTTAATCGAAAACGTTCGAGTCTCAAGACGACTGAAAAGAGGCGCAAAACCTTAGTGAAGAATCTTATGAATGTAATGAATAAGATTCTGAACTAAGAAGGTTGAGACCCCCCCGCTCGTCCCCGTCCACCCTACAGGTATATACGCTGTATATCCCATGTACGGCGGAGCCTCGGGAACGGCGGTGCACGGCCCCCCCCATGCATGCATGCTTAAAAGCTGGGGCCGTTGGGGTCTCAACCTTCTTAGTTCAGAATCTTCTTAAGACGCTACTCTGTAGCGATTACATTCATATTTCAAGAAAGATTTTGCGCCAATATAAGACTTACCAGCAAGTGTTGTTGGTTCAACGACATCCTCGATGTAAATGCCATGGACAGCCACCACAATAAATTTAAAGGTGGCTGCCTTCTTTTCAATTATGGTGATGGTGTGGGTTTTTGAACATCCCAGGGAGAAACCACAAGTCGAGTATATAGCCCGCCGGTGTCCGGTACCCTTACCTTGTAGCCTCTCAAATGCCGAGGCAGGCTTTTAATCTTTTATGCTAAGATTCCAGGGAGAAGGTTTTACCAGATCAGGCAGGGGATAATTTTCCTAGGGTCTTGTATTATCCTCTTGTTGCCAGGGTTGCCAACCGGATATATTTCGGTTAGGTCTATAACGTTGAGATCAAGGACAGATAAGGGATTTAGTTACTTTTCGGGCATAGGTTAAATATCACCTGTTGACGGTACCTAAGAGCCCCACCCCAAGGGAAGGAGCGGCCCCCTAGGAAATCTTTAGGTACCTTAAATGCATCATCACAAGGGGAAAATCATGTTCAACACAAAGCAGTATATCGTTATGATCTTGGCCTTTCCAATCCACTATGAAGGGTTTAACTATGTTAATCCAACCCTGAGACAGATCAAGGGAGCTCTTAAATTCTACGCTGATATTGATATAACGGTCAGGCATGTCAGGAACTTGCTCCGTGAGCTCATCGATGAGGGGATTATTGAAAGGGAGTTTTTCTTCTTGCACGTTGGGCCTCTTGGTAATCAAGGCCAGGCCAGTAGCTACAAGGTAGTTAATTTCAACAAGGCTTTTCAGGATATCTTTACCTTAATCGAATCCTCTAAGGTGGTTCTGGCACGGGAAAGACAAGGGTGCCCGCCACCGGGCGTCAGGAGGCGAGGCTCAGCTTTAATGTAGGTTCTTTTGTTTTTTGCCGCAACAACCCCCGGAGGGTTCGGTATACTATTTCAAGAAAGAGCGCGGCTATAAAAAACAAAGCCGCTCTTTCTTTAGTACCTTTGTTAGAAGGTACTTAGGTGGCTACTTTAAACCCCTCAAGGGTAGCCACCTAATAGAAAGAGAAATCTCAGGGTAGCCACCTAGTAGAAAGAGGTTTTTTCCGTTCCCCTATTTTGCGCTTGTTCATCCTTCTGTGACTCTCTGTAAATGCTAACTCAATTATTGACGCTCCACGGTCTTTGTAGCCTATGTAGGGGATGTAAATTATTCCGTCAGCTTCAAACCGATATAGCCATTTTCTTGCGGTCATTCTGTTTACTCCGATCTGTTTAGCCAGCCATATTTGACCCAGGACATACTGTCTGTTTCTTCTTTCTGATTTACCAGGGTAGTACTTGTCCTCATTTCTCTTTCTGTACCATGAGTATTTGTGAAGTCCTCTCAGGATCCTTTTCCACTCACCAAGTCCATATAGCTCTTTGCATTTGTCTAGCACTTCTTTAGGTGGCGTTGGATACAGGGGAAAGTATAGAACCTTGGCCTTTGTCTTTGGCCCTGGTTCCTTTTCTCTTGGTTTTGGCTCCTGGTACTGGGTTTCCTTCTCGCCAGGATGTCTTAATCCGCTTTCTGTCCAATCTGTTAAAAACCCCGGGTCAGAAGGTTTCAGGCCTTTTTTCCTTTTGGATTCATTCTCACTGTATCCATCCGGGATAGTCTTTTGATCTTGGCCAGGGCGTTCACGAATGTAAAGCTTGTCATCCTGTATCACTGTTGTAAAGTTCTCCTGGAGACTTGCGTAAACCATGATAAAGCCTATATCGCCCCAGTATACACGCTCTCCTTGCTTCTTTTCCTTGGCCTTTAGAATGAAGGTTATAGTTGAAGGGTCTACCTTTGGCATTGCTTCAATGAGTCCTGGATAGATCTCCATTTTTATCTTGTCAGGCCCTATCCATTGAAAATTAAGTATTATATCCTCGACCTTACGGTCCGGATTTAATGCTTTCTCTAAAAAGGGGAAACATAGGAGCGGTTCAAAGTCTTTACCGCTAAGGTCGGCGTGAATTAGCTTACTATTGCAGTCGATGAAGGCTGTTCTTTTTCTGGTCCTGAAATCAAAGACGTAACAAATGTCTTGACTTGTACCGTGGATCTCTTTTATTCTACTCATTACGAGCCCCTTTCTCCACGTCCGGTGGAATTAAGGTTTGAAGGGCGGTCATTGACTTGACCGTCCTTTTTTTTTCTAACCAGGTGTCGCATTTCTCACATCTGTAATATGGTTTGCTTTTCTCTAAATCCTCTCTCCTAACCTCTGTATGCACAAGATACCTTATATTGTGCCATTTTCCGATCTGCAAAGCCCCACACTTAGAGCATACATGCACTATTGTCCTCTCTGCATAAGATGCTACTTTCGACGGTGTTAGGAGCACGCCAACGCTCCGAGCAGGCTTAATCGCCCCGGGGCTTAATTTCCTAGAATCCCACCTTTTGTCAATCATCAAACCCATAACCAATATTGGCTTACCACAGTAAAGACAACTGGCGCCTTTAAATGCCCCTATCTCAACCTCGTCTATTGGCTTCTTGCATTTGGGGCACCGTTTTGCCCCGCATGGAGCTTGCCACGCTTTAACCAGGCCCAGGCCACTTTTAAGCTTCTCTAAATCTTCCCACCCAGGCTTTACCATGATGACAGGCAGTTTTAACCGTTTGTATGCTTCTATAGCCCCTTTCTCAGGTCTATGAGTAACTACAACCTCAATAGCTACAAGGGGTTTGCCTTTTACCGAGCTTAGCAATACATCAGGTCTCACACCGTCAAGGCTTACCTCTGTTTCAACTTCCCTGGGTGATCTTGCCAGGTTGCCCTTATGCTCCTGGTTGCAAATAGGACAACGCCAGGTTAACGGATACTCAAAGTTTAATGATAAAGCCGTATCAATGCCCTGGCTGATATTATCCTTTGCCATCTTGTGTAGAACAGTTTCAGGAGCACAATTCGGGTTCTCTGTATAATGCGCGAAATGCGGCTGTTTGATCTCACCACGTCTTAAAACCATGCGCTCACCGCAGTTTATACAGTAGTAAATCTCACTCCTTGGAGCATCCACAGCTTTAACGATCGAACCGCCCTTATCCAGGGCGTAAGGGTATTGGATACCTTCTATAGCTTCCATCATTCACTACGCCCTGGCCAGGAATATTGACGGTGGCCAGGGTACTTGACCCGGTTATCAAGTAAAACCTCGAGCTCTGCAGGGAGCTCCCTGCCAATGTAAGCCCTTTGAGTGTTACCGTTTTCCTGCCAGTAGCCGAACCAGTAAGGGCCTACTTTACGAGAACCTTTTCTTGTTTTCTTGGTTATAAACTGTGCATTTACCCTTGTGATCTTGCTAAGTGTGACTTTATCCATAAGTCTTAACCTCCTGTTTTGTTGGTTCACCTAAACTTAACAAGGTCAGATCATAGGGTCAAGGGAATTAATTTACCTGGTAAAGTTAAAGTGGATATCATTTGAGATTAGGATTTAAAGATATCTCTCGTTAGCTCCTTCCATATCCAGGGAAACTATGTCTTTTAGGTCAGTGGTATTGGGTTCACCTTGGAGAGGAGTGCCAGCCAGGGCGATATTTCGGCCTCGATTTTTGGCTGATTTCGGGTTTTAGCTTGATTCCCTGTGGATTTGGGGGAGATTCCCTTAAACCTTCCCTTTTTTTCACCTGGCCAGAGGAATTTAAGGGCTGCCTCGATGTAAATTTTTCTCTAGATCCAGAGAAACTTTTTTCCTGCAGCGAGATATTGCGAGCTCGCGGATCCCTCTGAGAGCTCGTAATTTAAATCCATCGGGGAGAAACCTATAAAACGACCGCAAACTCGCATTGGACGCCGTGTGTCATAAAAAGTGACACACGGTGATTATTGAGGGATATCCCTTCCGGATGAAACTTCCAGGACAGCGATTCTTGACCTGGCCATTGACGTCCCTCGATGGAATAAATTTTTTATCCTTGGATCCGGATCCCTTGCACAAATTCCAGGGCATTTATGCACAGGTTTTTGTGCATCCCCTGGTTACCCGGGAATATGTTTGCAGTCCGCAGCGGGTATATCTCAACATATCCTGATCAGGATATAATCATCCAGGAAGGCCCCAGGAATCCTTGACAGCTTTAAGATACAACCCTGTTATAGACCGCTCCTGTATGTTACAAGGCCATCCACTAGCTACGTCTCAGGCTACACCTATCGAGGGACTCGCCCGGGAGTTCTGCCTCTGTCTAAATTTTATACATAGGAGTTTAAAGAGGGCTGAAAAGAGGCGCAAAGTCTTAGGAGTGTTAGATATGAATGAAATGAATATATAACACGACTAAAAAGGTTGGGGCTCCCCTGCTCGCTCCCTTCCACCCTACAGGTATATATATGCATATATCCCTATAGTGCGGAGCCTGGGGAGCGGCAGTCCATGGCCCCGCGCATGCATACATGCTTAAAAACTGGGCCCATTGGAGCCCCAACCTTTTTAGTCGTGTTATATAAGAAGACGCCACAAGTGGCGATTTCATTCATATCTTTAAGAACGACTTTGCGCCAAGACAAGACCTATCAGCCTATATTGCGGATTCAATTACATCCTCGATGTTAATATCAGTGGCCACAACCACGCTAAAGCTAAAGGATTGTGGCCTTAATTCAATTAGGGTGATGATGATGGTTTTTGAACAGCCCAGGGAGAGCCCACAAGGCGAATATACAGCCCAACGGTGGGTGGTACCCTTACCTTATAGCCCTTCAATCCCCAGGGCAGGCTTTTAATCTTTCTTACTCAGGTTCCAGGGAGAAGGTTTTACCAGATCAGCCAGGGAATAATTTTCCTAGGGTCTTGTATTATTCCCTTGTGGCCACGGTTTGAAATTGGCTTTCGGAGGCCGGTACCACTACCTTTCAGATCAAGGACAGATAAGGGATTCAGTTACTTTTCGGGCATAGGTTAAATATCCTCCGGTACCGGAACCAAGGGGATATCACCCAAGGGAAG
>JABUBK010000468.1_pt1 | contig 10045 bp, 11 predicted proteins | sample 7332671 | NCBI WGS metagenome assembly JABUBK01 (sample SAMN07256342, study PRJNA390944) | subsurface metagenome | isolation source: Methane hydrate marine sediment | place: Pacific Ocean: Eastern North Pacific, ODP site 1244 | collected 2002
CACATATATAGACCTGGGTAAATTCAAAATGAGAAGAACGGGGGGCAGGTTGTCCCCTGATAAAAAATTAAGACTTGGTTGAGACCCCTATTTTCAGGGGTCAAAGACAGGGGGACTTGATTTTTCAGGAAAGTATTAAAAATAAAAGGGAGGGTTAAATGAGAGGCAAAGTGTTTTTAGCTGCTTTTTTGTTGGGTGCAGGTCTTTGTTTTGTGCCGGCTTTGGGATATGGGGAAGAGAAGAAACTCAAGGATCAGTTGTTTTTTGACTTTAAAGCATCAAAAATGGATATTTTTCTCTTGGGTACCAAAGTTAACTACATGATGAATAATCCGACTAATTTTTTGAACGTTTTCCTCGCCTATGATCCATGGGGAAAACTTGGAAGAGAAGAGGGGTATGGGGGATTTCCTGAAAGTATTAATACGAAAGGTAAGCTCATTGTGCTAATTACAGATAATAGAGGTCAATTCTCTCATAGATCTACAAGAGTTTTACTCGAACTATTTAAGGAGCACTTATGGGCTGTAATTGTGCACATGGGGGCATCATTCCCAAATATAGATACTGACGTTGTGGCTAAATTTTATAGCGAAGAAAGAATTCCTCTGGGCTATTTCTATCAAGGGGAATATCACTTGTGGGGGGAATAAGAAGCGAAAGCAAGATTAGTTGCAGCAGAGAGCTAAATATCCGGTCTTTTTACTTCCCCTGGGACAGAAAATCTGGTATCTTGACGTGGGGCAGATCAGACAATGCGAAAAGTCGCCATCCTCAACTTCAAAGGCGGGACTGGCAAAACGACCACGGCGGTTAACCTCTCTCACGCTTTAGCGTTAAGACGTCAAAACGTCTTAGTGGTAGATTGCGACCCTCAGGGGAGTGTAGCAGACTGCTTGGGGGTTAATATAGGGAATACGTTCTTTGATTTACTTACGGATAGAGTTAGGCTCGAAGATTGTATATATCCAGCTCGGAAGGGATTGAATATTATACCGAGTGATAGAAAATTGACTTTGGTCGAGGTCAGACTGGCGAAAAAGAAAGACATGGAGAAGGCATTCCAGAAAAAACTTGGGTCCCCGGGAGATTATGATTTTATATTTTTGGATTGTCCCCCAAGCATGAGCATCTTAAACCTTAATGCCCTGGAGTATGCCGAGGAGATATTTATGCCGGTGAGCATGGATTATCTATCACTTAGGGGAGTCAAGCAAGTAGTAGAATCTCTTCCTGAGAGTATTGAGATAACCAAGACAATTCCTTCCTTCTATGACCAAAGAACAAGGAAAAGCAGAGAAATACTGGACGACCTACAATCGTTCTTTAAAGATAAAGTCACCAGTCCTATCCGGGTTAATGTTAGGTTATCTGAATGTGCAAGCTTTCACCAGACAATCTTTGAATATGACCCTAATTCCAGGGGAGCATGTGATTACAAACAATTAGCCAAGGAGATAATAGGTGGCTAAGAAAAGAACTGGGCAGAGTTTGAAGGACCTCTTAAAGGGAGAGGTAAACACTAAAACGCCAAGAGGTCAAAGCACTAAAACGTCAAAACGTCAAGACGCTAAGACGTCAAAAAACGAGAAAAAAAAGCTGCGGCATACCATTTATTTATTTCCCGAGGCATCAAGGAAACTGAGGCTCTATGCTGCCGAACGCCGTATGCGATTGAATGAGGTTATTGAGAAGCTGATTAATGACAACTTATAACACTTTACAGTCTTAGCGTCTTGACGTTTTGACGTTTTAGTGCTAAAGTGTCAAGGCAAGCGAGGTCCTGAGGAAGTATCTAGAAAATAAGTGGCATGGATAAGAAAATATCATTTAAATATAGGGGTGAAGTGATTGATAAATTTGTGAACATTGAATCCCTCATCAACGCAATAATCTCACAACACTATTTCAAAAAGGTAAAAGGGTCTTTCTTCCTTGAAGTTCTGTATGACGAATATTTTACCTTTGGATTAAGACGTAGAATCCTTACAAAAATCATCCCCGATTTTGACAATAAGATAATTCAAGATTTAAATAGACTTAACACTATAAGAAATTACTTTGTTCATTGCGGCCCGGAATTCGTCAGGGCTTCTCAGAAAGTCGGAAGAAAACGAGTTGTGCCTGACCCAAGAAAGAGAAGCCTAGAACCAGGAATTGACTTTGAAAAACTCTATCAAGAATTCCTTGCAAAATGGGAAGGAGTACAAGAATACTTACTTAGGGTTTTCGTAGACCTTGGCGGGGTACCTAGAGATAATGGTTCACTCAAGGTTACCTTTGTTGGTAGGAGAGGCAGACCACAGCGAAGTTCAGACAATAACTAGTTATATTCACGGCAATAAGAGGCAGGTCCCGAGAGAGTATCTAAGAAAAAAAGTGAGGGAGGGAGAGGATGCCAAAAGAGCGAAAAGAGGTTTATCAAGAAACGATGGTTGAGTTGAGGAAGTTCATTGAAGAACTACCAAATATAATACGCACGCACCCAGAGGAAAAAAGGTTTCAAGAGTTAGTTAAGGAGGTAAGAAACCTTGCTGCCATGGTTGAGGTTATAGCCGGTGAATTACAAAGGGGAGCTAAGTATTCTCCTTAGAAGTTCCGATAATAAGCAATTATGTAAACGTCGTTTTTCTCTGAAACTCTCACCAGACAAGGCTTTTCAAATCACTCGATTTTGCCCCCCTATATTCGACTACAGGGTCAATTCTGAAACCCCCATCAATCCTGATGAATTTTTTTCAGGTGGTGGCGATTCCCCACTTTTGGGAGACGACCCTAGGAAGATATCGAGGTCAAGGTGGGAAAGTGTCACAAATTTTAGGGCCCAAAGAATATAACAGTAAAAATTCCTCTATTCCAGAACTGGCTTGAAAAAATTCTCTTGATAGAGGCACTTTAAAAGGTAGAGAAGGGTTATAGCTTGCCTGGGGGTTAGAAAGTAGGTCTATGGGCTTCTATGGAGGCGTTTTAAACTTCAACCCTCTTAAAAATTTCCTTATTTTCAAAATACAGCATTTAGGGGCTAAATTTTAACTTTAAAAGGTATAGATAACTATATAGACCTGGGAAAAATTGACCTTCCTTTTTACGGGGTTTATTACTTCTTGGTGCGAAAATTAATCTAACCCTGAGACCTCATTTTTGGATCTTAAATCAAGGGGACTTGACAAAATAAAATAATGGTATAAGCTATACCTGAACGACCAAAGTTTGACTTCCCTGGAGTAAGGTCAAAGGCGGAAAAACCGCTTGGCGCTCTAACAGGGTGAGGGGTGACGTAAGCCGATACTAGGCTGTTACCCGCCCTTCTGAACTACGGGAAGAGAGTAAACAATTAGGGTTTTAGAATTTTCTCCTGGAGTTGGGGGGTTAGCGTCCCTTGATGGCGTGATAGGAGAAAGCGGTCAACCTACGCAAAATGACGAACCGCTATAAAAATAAGAATTGAACTCAAAAGCTATTCTCAAGAATAGTAAGGTTGCTTGTGACCACAACGACAAGCGGGTGGGCAAGGTGGGTGAAGTATTATAATATTTTTTTGAGCAAACAGGCTTAAATTAAACCACAGGAGGTTTTTATGAGAAAGCAAATTAAGAAAAACAAGTTAAGATATTATCGGCGGTTGTTGGATTGGACACAAACACAATTGAGTGAGGCAACGGGAATCGGGCAGGTAAATATCAGTAGATATGAACGGGGGATACGTAGAGCTTCTACGGACTTAAAGGTAAAAATAGCGTCCGTCCTGGGACTGCCCGTTGAGGTTATTTTTCCTGAAGATGAGGACAGAAGGGGGTAAAGAAAATGGAAAAAACAATGGAAAGCCCCTTACAGGGGCGTTTAAAAAGAAAAGAGTCCACAGGAGAAAGGGCACGGATCCGAATTTTCTTTAAGACCTTGTTTAAGGAAGTCCAGGGCTATGTTGAGATACGGACTATCAAGGAAGGACGGGTAAAACAATACTTTTATTCAGACCTGGAACGACTGACGAAAGACCTCACGGGTAACTTACCTGAGTTTAAGAATACTAACGTCTATTTTGGGGTCTGTCCCAGGGATGAAAGGAAGGGTAAGGAAGAGAACGTTAAAGAGGTAGGTTGTATATGGATTGACCTGGACTGTCATAACGATAAGGAAAGGGTAGAGAAGCTAAAAGGGTTAAAGAAATTTAACCTGAGACCGTCAATTATCGTATCTTCCGGGCGGGGGTATCATATCTACTGGTTACTGGACAAGGCTTTTACTATCAAGAACCAGGAAGAGAGGTTGACGATTAAGGGGTATGTAAAAGGACTATCAAAAGCCCTGGGTGGAGACCATACTTTTGACTTAGCACGGGTCTTGAGAGTCCCAGGGACTATGAACCTAAAAGACCCTGATAAACCTCTACCCGTCAAACTTTCTGAGTTTTACCCTGACCATAGCTTTAAACTTGAGGACTTTGAACCGTATCGGGTAGAGGTTGAGGAGATAATACAAGGTGATGTTACCCCTGGAGAAATACCCGATAAATTCTGGGTCTTAGTCAAGGCAAATTCTAAGATAAAGGCTACCTGGGACGGAAAAAGAGAAGACCTGAAGGATAAAACCAGGTCTGGGTATGATATGGCTTTGGCTAACCTCTTAGTAGCACACGGTTTTACAGATAACGAGACGGCAAGCGTCCTGAGACGGTCAACCACAGGAAGAGGAAAGGACGCTACCCTACACTACCTAAACCGAACCATAGGAGAGGCTAGAAGGGTCTGGGATAAAAGGAAGGAAGAGCCTATGAAAGATGAAAAGTTTGACTGGACTAAAGAGAAGTGGATTAACGATAAGATGAAGGATATAGCAAGGGAAGTATTTACCACAGAGAAAGGGGCGACAAAAAAGAAAAGGGAAATTAAAAAGGAAACTAAAACTCTTATTCCTGGACTGATACACCTTATCAAAGACGATGATGTGGTTAAATATCTCCTGAAAGACGGGAAAGGTCTTAAAATAGTAGGAGAATATAAGACTGATAAGGGGATTTATACACCATATCAAGATTTGCCGATGGAATATCCGAATAAAGACGTTTTGGATTTGTCTATATCCCAGGACTGGCAAAAACTTCTTGATGAGGTTATCCGATTCATAAAAAGTTATGTAGAAATGCCGTCTGAAAATGATTATCTATACCTGGCTTTGTGGGTTTTTCATACCTACCTGATTGAGAAATTTGGCGTTACTCCTCTTCTCTACTTTTATGGAGTCCACGTTACAGGAAAGACAAGGGCTGGAGAGGTTTTAAGTAAAATTGGCTTTAGGGTTGAACGATTAACAGCCCCCACAGAAGCGACACTATTCAGGAGTGCAAGTTACTTTAAGAATGCTTTGGTGATTGACGAGATTAAACTTTGGGGACGGGACGCCAACGAGAATGTTGCTAACCTCATTAAGTCCAGGTATAAAAGGGGTTTAAAGGTGTCCAGGATAAACCAGAATGTTACAGGAGAAAAACAGGTTGAGTATTTTGACGTGTTTGCTCCTCTGGTTATTTGCACGACTGAACCTTTGCCTGATATTATCGAGTCCAGGTGTCTAATGTTTACAATGAGGGCTAACGTAAATGCTGATGTGGAAAAGTGTTTTAATGAAGCCTGGGCACAGGACTTGAGAAATAAGCTAACGATGTTCAGGACTTGCTACCTGGAGACTGAGTTTGACGAACTACCACGAGTAGCAAGGCGACGGTTGAACGAAATCTTGACCCCTCTCTATCGGGTCTTAATGTTAATAGACCCTGGGCGTGAAGACGAATTTAAATCCACAGTAAAAGAGATTGAAAGACAAAAACAAGAAGAGGCAGGAATGAGCCTGGAAGCTGAGATTATAGAAGTGGTTGCAGAATATCAAAAGAAAGAGAGACGGGATTTTGTTTTAACTGGTGATGTTGCCGATATAATGAACGAGACCAGGAAAGATAAAGATAAGATTAGTAATATGCTAGTGTCTAATAGGCTGAAAAAACTAGGCTTTCATAAAGAAAGGGAAAGAAGCACGGGAAAAATGGGCTTTAGGATTGATTCTGAGTTACTAGAAAAGTTACAAATACAATATGGGATAGAAGAATGGACTTTAAGTCCTGAAGACCAGAAAGAGCCTGAGTTTGAGTATAGTCAAGAGAAGAAAGACGAGCCTCATACTTGGTAGAGGACTGAGACCCTGGACTGTATTCACACTTGAAGACTATGAAGACTATGAAGACTAGGAGAAAGGTAGGAGTAGGGAAAAAAAGGAAAAAATCCACAAAAGAAAAAGCTAGGATTAAAGCCTATCTTAGTTTTTATCGTTTTTTTACCCCAGTAGTAACTTTACTCTTCATAGTCTTCAACCCCCCCCCCCGAGTCCTAGTCTTCATAGTCTTCATAGTCTTCAAGTGTGAATACAGTCCAGGGATACAGACGACATTTTAGAAAAGAGGGGATAAAAATGAGTCAAGGGAGAGTATTGTCAAAGAGGGATGAGGTTGAGCTTGCCGATGAGATAGAGGGTATTTTCTTAGAGTTTTGGTGTATGGAAATACCTTTCAAAGAGGCAAAAAGACAGCTACGGAAGGCGGTAAATAGTTTTGAAAGTTATGATGACGTGGAGTATCGGGATTGAGAGAAGGTAAGTTGATATACAGCGACGAAGGGTAAAAGTGGGGAGATCTTCCCAGAGTTCCCGGGGGATCCTGGCGAAAAATGGGGAGTTATCCCAGGGATATCTACCTGGCCACTGATCAGTAAACTTTCAAATTCTTTACCAAAGCCAGGGACAGCCTAAGCGTAATTTCCCCATCCATCCTTGCAGGGGGAGAGCTGGCAAATTTAAGGAGCGTAGTTATGGAAAAAGATATGTACGAGAAAAGGTTATGGTGTACAAATTGTGAGAAATCTATCGTGATGCATATCCCAAGGGGTGTTGGAGTAGATGCTTATATTCGAGAGAGCAATAAGTGTCCGAGATGTGGATTAAGGACGCTTTCGAAACTGCCTAAGTATTAAGAGAGGATCAAAGCCCCTAACGAGGAAACCTTGACCCCTAGCCTTCTGAGTTGAAACCAGCTCTAGTAAAGACTTTGTAGCTCTTTGAACCTCTTAAGTCACTCTAAGAGGGATAAGAAAGGACAGGGGGCGGTTAAATCCGCTTCCTGTCTGCTCTGTGGAGGTTTTTCTTCTGAAAAGGAGCGTAGCGACTACCTTTTTTGTGGCGAAGCCACAGGTCAAAAATCCTCAAAAAGCACGTTTTTGGGACGCAATTTTTTGGAAATTTTTGGTGATATTACCCTTGATGTCAAAAAATCGGTAAAAGTTGGTAGACTTAGAAGCATACTAACTTCTTTTGAAAGACAGAACTAATAAGTGATTGATGAGTTGGTAGAGTAAAAAACAAAAGTCCAAAAGTTGGTGAACTTAATTAGGAGAAAAAAATGACCAAACAGACCGTCTTACCTGGTGATGAGAAATTTATGTTGGCTTTGAGAGTAAAACCATTAACAAGAAATATCCTAACTTCTTTGCTATCCCTTTCTGACTCTACTTTTAGGGTGATCTCAAAGAGGTTGATAGCCTTGGGTTATGTCTATAAACCTAAATATAAGTTGTATGCCTTGACTGATGAGGGAAAAGCCTATATTCAACGACACTATTTAACAATGAGACCGACCTTTGGTAGTAAGGAAGTTAAAGCTCTTATTCAGAAGATACCGACTGAGCCACACCAAAGCCTTTTCAGGCTTTTACTATCGGGATATGTAGCTAGGTTAAAACTCTTTGACGAAAGAGACGAAACAGGAGAATACCGATATAAAAACAATTGGTGCGGTTTTTTAATCGGGGGGGACACGACCTCTCATAAGACGAATACGGCAACGCTTATGTGCCGTGTCCTGGGTTTAATACCAGAACAGGACTATATAAAAGGTGTTGCCACAGCGCTACCAAAGGAGCTTTGGGTGCGTAGAGTCCACAGAAAAGGAGAAGAGAGACCGACTGCTCTTCCTGGTTTAATTCTGTCCTATCCCTTTATATGTCTTGATGACTGGCGAAAAGGAAATCCAGACGTTAGAAGGTCAGTAATGCGTTTCCTGGACGGTGTAAATAGAAGGACAATGGAGGGTGTGAGGGTAGAAATTAGACCTTGTCCTCTGATAACTACAAACCTTAATCCTATGTCAAAAGAGCTTGATATTCCCGAAGACCGTATTAGACGTAGCGTTATCGTTAATACAGAAGGACTAGGGAAGAGTCCACGAGAATATGAAGAGATAGCAGATGATATTTTTAGCGGGGATATTCCTATAATAGAGACCGATAGCCTGCGGATACCCTTCCATACCTTAGAACCAGATGAGCGGGCTTTAATTAGAGAGATTTTATATGAAGGTGTAGGGGAGGGTAGGAAGGTAGCCGTTTTTGATAGTCAAAGCGTGACAGTTTTAGTCCTGGGGTGGTTAATTCTCACGCAAGGCAAAAATCCTAAAAAGGCTGTCTTTGAGGTCTGCTACGATAAACTTGTAACTTTAGAGACTTTGGGTCTAACCGTAGAGGGTTGGAGAGACCTTTTCTTAGACCGATATGGAAAATACAAAGGGAAGATAGACCCCGACTTTGAGAAAAAGCGGTTGGAGATTGAGAAGAGAAAGGAAGAGATAAAGGTTGAGATAGAGAAAGGCAAAGAGAAGGTTGAGGAGATACGAAAGACAAAAGAGGAGATACGGAAAGACCTTGTAAGAGCTTATTCAAAGGTGAACACGGACTATAAGATACTGGTAAAGGCTTTGGTTGAGGCTAAGAAACTAATCTCTGAAATTGAGACAGGGGGTCTTTTGGACGTTATCAGGGACGACAAAGAGCAGTTTGGGGGTGGTAAAAAGACACAGGATAGACTAGAGAGGTATCAACGGGCTTTCAATGAGGATAAAGAAGCGTCACAGTCTTATTTAGCTCAGGCAAAGCAAAAGGAAGTGGACATTGAGTTAGCTAAAAAAAAGAAGGAAGAGGAGAAGGTAGCAAGGGGAGACGAAAGGGCAAACTTGCTTTGGGAGCTAAAAGAGTGGAGATATAAGATAAACAGGACGGGAGAACCTTATGCTCCTGCTATACGAAAGTTGAGAGACAAAAGCCATCGGTTGAGTTTGGATATATCCCTTATCTTAAAGCGTCCTGGACGTTTTTCAACTGCTGAGTTGAGAGAGGCTTTGAGACAGGTTAAAAGAAAATCTAGTCCCTGGTTAGTCCAGTATGAAGAGGACAAAATAGACCTCTCAGCGGTAATCATAGAAAAGACTCAGGACGCTATTACAGACGGAATAGTAGGGATAATGGACTTTCTCAAAGGCAAGGGTAAGGGTAAGAGTGTGACCAGAGAAAAATCACCTAAAAAGCCTAAATCTACGGGTTATGGTGGTAGAAGCATAGACGAGCTTTAAGGAGGCTATCAAATGATAAAACAAACATCTAAAAAGGCGAGTAGGATAGAGATTGATAGATTTGTTACTAAACAAATCAAAAAAAGCGACAAAGCCCCTAAAAACTGGGATGGAATACGGCGGGTGGCTAAAGAGGCAGCGACAGACCTAAGAGTAAAAGGCAAAAAATTCAAGATTCCTTGGGGACTCCTACTGATTCTTATACCTGGGCTAATCGGTATTTACCTGGCTATCACAAGTATAAAGAGACCAGAAGATGAGGGCGGTATTACTCCAGGCAAAGACCTTGACGAACCGATTGACCTGCGGGGTAAAGACGCAAGCACGCTACTGGACGAATTTGGCTACAAAAAAGAAGGTGGCAAAGGTGGAGGCAGACCATTTGACGAGGACTAAAACGGGGCTATGCGAAGCTGAAAGGGAATTTGAACCGTTATCCTGTAACCTGGGATAAAAATAACGCAATAGGGGGTCAAAATCGGGCGCTTAATTAGGGGGTCTAACCACATATATAGACCTGGGTAAATTCAAAATGAGAAGAACGGGGGGCAGGTTGTCCCCTGATAAAAAATTAAGACTTGGTTGAGACCCCTATTTTTCAGG
>JABUBK010000470.1_pt1 | contig 10016 bp, 16 predicted proteins | sample 7332671 | NCBI WGS metagenome assembly JABUBK01 (sample SAMN07256342, study PRJNA390944) | subsurface metagenome | isolation source: Methane hydrate marine sediment | place: Pacific Ocean: Eastern North Pacific, ODP site 1244 | collected 2002
TAGTCCCTGTATACCTGATTGTAGCCGTACTCATCCAGTTTGTGGCCCATCAGGAATTCCCCGATGTCTGGGTTGGCTCTGCTCATGCTCCATAGGGTCCTGAAATTTTCTCTAAGTTCATGTAGCCCATATCCGTATCTTGTCCCCCGTGTGCCTCCCTCTGCCTTCTCGATTATCCCCAGGCGGATCAGGTGTCTAAGCCAAAACCTCTTTAATGCAATCTTGTTCACGGGCCTACCTGATGGATTGAGGAATATAGCCTCCCTATCCTCTGGGAGGTCAGGACCCAGGTATTGTTTTAGAAGGTCTAGTGCATCGCCTCCTATGAGGGTAAAATAGGGCCTTATGTTCAAAAGCGATTTTCGGCCTTGAAGTTCAACCTTGATGATGTCTGATCCCTGGTCTATCTGGTCCTTGAGGTTTTTCCATTCGTTATTGCTCCATTCTATTATCTCGGAGACGCCCATCCCACCCTCCAGCATACAGGTTATCATGGCCCCGTACATCGGGTTTGCCTGGATTACTGCCTCCCTGACATGGTGGGGCCTTAGATTCGATGGGGTCTTGGGTTTGTCACCCCGTATCTTGAAGCTCTTGTCCTTGGGTAGCTCTGCCCTGTTATGCTGAAAAAAACTCAATATGCTGACATAGTATAGCCTCTTAGACTTGTAGGCCAGGCCCTTCATGCTGAGTATCCATCTCTGGATCAGGTCCAGGATTTCATAGCTATCGGAGTTGGAACAATTCCTCTGATACTCTATCAGCTCGTCTGGGGACAAGTCCCTGAACTTCCCACCGTGTTCGGTTTTCCACACCAGGAACCTGTCGAAGGTGTAGCCGTAGTCCCTTCGCGTGGTTTCACCGATCCGGCTCATCCAGTTCTGTACGCTCATGGTGAATATCCATATAATAACCAAAATATTTAACCTTTATGGGTTAATAGTGTTGGTTATGAGTTAGTAAGCGTGTTCATAACACACCTTTTTTATACGAAAACATCGAATTCTATCGAATATTGAGGTAAGAGCATGGTAATAGACTTCGAGGCTTATTACCATCCCTCAGGTCTAAGTCAGTTAGTGGTGGCCACCAATAAGTCAGTTAGTGGCGATCACGATTAAGTCAGTTAAACCAGCTCTATTAAGTCACTTAGTGTGGGGGCCAGGACTGTGTCCAAGATGGGGGGTTAAACCCTTCTAACAATCCTGAACCCCTATTCAGAATCGGCAGTCCACTTTGTTTAAATTTTAGGGACTCAGGATACATGATTGTCCAAGATGGAGAAAACCAAGATACCCACCAAGCAAGAGGCCAAATCAGAGGCCAGGGCACTCTGTTTTAAACTGTTTCTTTTACCTGAACAATTCACCATCCTAGAGATGGCCAGGCTAAAAGAGATCATGAGAAACGAGGGCTATCTGTATCAGGATAAACCGATGGGGAGGGTTGGCGGTGGATAAGAATGAGATCCGCCAGGCCATAGCGGAACTAGAGCGACAGAGGCCCAGGACTCTAGAGGAATTCGAATTTCGAGAAGGTGAGATAAGGCGATTATTAGGATTCATTTAAAATTCCCTGGTCCCCATCTTCTTAGATAGGATTTCCATCGCCTTCCCATAAGTCCGGACATAATGAATAGCTGTCTTCTCTTCCTTCCAGTCGAACCAGGCCATCAACTCAAGGATATTGGCCCCGTGTTCAGCCATCAAGACAGCGAGACTGTGCCTGAAAAGGTGACACCAAATATCAGAATCATATTTTTGAAGAATGTAATTGGCCCCCTGTCTAGTCAGGTGTCCTGACTCAGCTCTTGAGGGGAACAGATAGCCCTGTTCGACACTTGAGATGTGATCCACTAACCAGGAGGCTAACCAGTGGTCCCTAGATAGCTGTTTAACCCTTCTAATCTTTATCCCAGACTCAGGCTTAATCTTGAGAATATTAAATCTAGCATAAACGTAATCATCATCAAAAGTGACATCCTCCCTGTCCAGGCTGATCGTCTCAGAGATTCTTTTACCAAAGGCGTATAGCCAACACATCAAGTATAGGTGTCTAGGATTGTGACAGGCCATCTTCATAAACAATTTCAGCTCAGTGGGCCTGATTATGTCCTGTCTGGTACCCCTAGGCCTACCCATTCTCTATTTTTCCCCTCCCACTTTCCATTACCCTTGTATGGGAAAGTAGGGGGCTGTGGTATATAAAGGCAAGGAAAAGGGGCAGTTTTAGACCTTTAAACGCATTATATACAATCAAGTAAGTATGTTTAGGAGGGAGGGTAGGAGGAGGTAGGAGGACCCTGTTAGCTATACACCTAGAGGACAGGGGCCATCGAGGGGCCTAGGGAGGGTCCCCAGAACCCCTGATAGGTTCGATAGCTAAGGAGAATGTCGTATAGGAGGCCCCAGAGGCTGATTTTAAGCCTGGGCTGATAGCTGAGGCCTGTCCTCAGGGTCCCCAGGGCTATATTCAGGCTGAATAGACAGGGCTGGAAGGACAGTAAGACGTTCAAGGGCTATACCTGTGACCTATCAACCCCACACATTTTAAAGAGGTTAGGGACTAGTCTAAATGCACACAGGCCCCCTGGGTTGAGTGTAGGCCCCCAGGATTCTTGAAACACCCCTGGGGAGTCCTTCTAAAACCGAATTTTGGGAAGTAATGTAAAGTTAAGGGGCTATATTGATAGCTAAGGGAATAATCTTATAGCTAACAGACTTATTTTGGGAAATAGGCTTAAATATTGATTATACTTATTTATTTTTGGTGTTTCAATGGCGATAAGAACGCCAGGAGCCTTAAAAAATAGAACCCAAGGACAAGACCCCGATAGATCCTGAATTGAAAGAGCCTGAACAATTACCTAAAACTGGTAATACTCTCTCTCTTACTCTCGCGCATTTTCTATATCAATTATTACCAATTGGTAATACTTATTCCCATCCTCACGGTGGGGAGGAACGGGAACTATTCCCAGATTTGAGGAATTGTTTAAAACCTTCAACCTGGAAAATAATAAAATATTTCATGGAGCATGGATCAGCCTCAGCCTGGATTTTGAGGTTTAAACTAAGACTTCCCTCCCAGACAGTCTATCGCAGTCTCCAAAAACTCAAGTCTATGGGTTTGATTCAGGCTAAAACATCTATCAAACCTTCTCATAAGATGAAAAGACCAGCCATAATCTGGGGATTCCTCAATTGCACGTCAGAACAGGTTTTGGAGGCTAACAAACTCTATCGGAGAATTACAAGTCCCCTGGGCCTCAAGGCAGAGAAATTAGGCCAAAAACTGATAGCTAACTTACCGAAAGACAGGGATGAAATAGGCCATTATGAAATACAGGCCTTCGTAATCTCAGAGGGGATTTCAGGCCATAACAGGATATTCTTTTCCGATGTGATAGCTGGTTTTCTCAATCAGGAGGGCTATAAAGTATGGAAATAGGAGCTGATAGCTAATGAAAGTAAGAAAAAGAAAATCTAAGTGTATAAGTGCAAAAGGGGAAGGACTGCCTTACTGGGTTTACTTCAATAAAAGCATTGAAAAAACGGACTTGGAAAAGAAACGATTAATAGAGTTCTTAGAATTGAGAAATTCAATTCTAGATCAGATTATCTGGGTCAGGGATAAGGTCCCAGAAGGGTCTATTATCAGTCTGGGCCTGTTAGGGGCAGAGTCTTTCAAAAATCACTGGTTCAAGACATCTAAGGGCCAAATAGTGAAAACTGGGACTGAAATACCACATCCAGGGAGGCTAGATAGCCAATGAAATCTAGTTTACCCGATCCGACAAGACCAATGCCTGACGCCTGGTATGTCAGGATGATGTCTAAACGTCTTAAATGGGCCAAGTGTGAAAACAGGGAGAGTGTGATAGCCCTATTCTGTCAGTATTGGCCTAATTCCAGAATAGGCCCCAGGGCAGAGGAATTTTACGATCGAGCAATTACATTTTTAGAGGAGGGGGGTAGATAAATGTCCTTCTTAAACGCCAAGGATAAGGAGGCCCTGAGGGACCACATCTTAGCTATCAGAGAAAGGACAAACCAGATTCTAAGAATCTTGAATCAAGGGACCCCATCCAAGTCTTATGGCCCTGACCCTGAGGACCCTATTCCTGATGGGGCCTGGATGGAGGACCCAGCCAGCCAGAGACAGATAGACACCCTTCTAAAGGCTAAAATTGAGGTGTGGGACCAGATAACCAAGGGGGAGGCCTCTAAGCTAATCGAGGACCTATTCAGGGGGAATAAAAAATAAACTTCGAGGCTATTAGCTATCGGAATATGGTTTACTTCTATCGAGATGGGTTAGAGGAGGTCCTAGATGGAAAATATGCCTCCGATATATTTACAGTCCACCAGAGAAGAGGACTTACAAGAAAGGGGATCATCAAAAGGGGGTCCCATTCACATTATATCCTGACCCCCAAGGCCCTGGTCCTCCTGGATAGCCTCAGGGAAGATGTGACAGCATATTTTATCGAGGCCAAGGCTTACTGGGAAAGGGACTACAAAAAATAGCCTACATTTCCCCAATGATGAAGAATAGAGCCAGCATGAGCCAGAAGATCACGAACAAAGTCCAGAATATGCCAAAAAAGGAGTCCATGAAGACCCAGACCGGATTAGTGGTTGTCACATTCTCAGCCATTGAGTCTATCCCCACTGCTAAGGGCGTGTAGGACAAAAAGCACAAGAAGAACATCATGAGGGCCCCCCATGTTTTCTTTATGCCGTCTCCTTTTCCCATAATGAAAATAGGGGAGGGAGGACTTTAAAAGGGTATAATATACATACAATTTAGATTAAAGGCGATAAGGGCGATGGGAGATCCAATTCCAGGACCGATAGACAAGTATAAAGAATTTCTGAAAACAGATCCAACCTGGGTAGAGCTATGGCGGTTTGAATTGAGAATGGAAACGGGGAGGCCTCCCAGGACACCCAGGAATCCCCAAGTTGATAGCTAAGTCGATATTTTAATTCCCTTAGCTATACTAAGTCGATATTTTAATTCCCTTAGCTATAAGAGTCCCCTCTTAGCTATAAATTTGTAAACTAGGCTTAAATATCGGTTATCCCTAGTAATTCCTGATCAGGGATGGAGAAACCCACTTACGCCCGTGAGCGAACACTTGAAAAAATAGTCAGGGCTGTCGAAGAAATAGCTGAAAGGGACCCCAATCCAGATCCACTGTCCGATGAAGATTTACACAAGAGAAGGGCCAAAATCGAGGATACATTTAGAAAACACAATGAAAAAAGTTAAAAAGAAAATTATTTGTTAAGTGATTCAATAGCTCTTAGGAATTGCTCTAGTTTTTCAGGGTTCATATCTTCAAGTGCATTAGCTATCCGCATTGAGGCACTAGACTCTAATGTTTGTAGTTCTTTAAGTTCGATATTCTGTTGAACTAATCTTTCGACTGTATCCTCTAGGCTTTTTATCTTCTCATTCCTTTCAGGGCTGAATTCTCCTGATAGAACATCAAGATATGGTATTGCCTTTCGATATTCATCCACAACATAATCATAGTCCCTGTATACCTGATTGTAGCCGTACTCATCCAGTTTGTGGCCCATCAGGAATTCCCCGATGTCTGGGTTGGCTCTGCTCATGCTCCATAGAGTTCTAAAGTTCTCCCTCAATTCATGTAGTCCGTATCCGTATCTTGTCCCCCGTGTGCCATCCTCTGCCTTCTCGATTATCCCCAGGCGTATCAGGTGTCTCAGCCAAAACCTCTTTAGGGCTATCTTGTTCACGGGCCTACCTGATGGATTGAGGAATATCGCCTCCCTGTTCTCAGGGAGTTCGGGACCCAGGTATTGTTTAAGGAGGTTTAGGGCGTCTCCCCCGATCAGTGTGAAATATGGCTGTATGTTCAAAAGCGATTTTCTACCCTGTAATTCAACCTTGATGATGTCAGCTCCCCCGTCTAGCTGGTCCCTGAGGTTTTTCCATTCATTATTGCTCCATTCTATTACCTCGGAGATCCCCATCCCACCCTCCATCATACAGGTTATCATGGCCCCGTACATCGGGTTTGCCTGGATTACTGCCTCCTTGATGTGGTGGGGCCTCAGATTCGAGGGAGTCCTGGGCTTGTCACCCCTTATCTTGAAGCTCTTGTCCTTGGGTAGCTCTGCCCTGTTATGCTGGAAAAAACTCAGTATGCTGACATAATAGAGCCTCTTAGACTTGTAGGCCAGGCCCTTCATGCTGAGTATCCATCTCTGGATCAGGTCCAGGATTTCATAGCTATCGGAGTTTGTGCAGTTCCTCTGATGCTCTATCAGCTCGTCTGGGGACAGGTCCCTGAACTTCCCACCGTGATCGGTTTTCCACACTAGGAACCTGTCGAATGTGTAGCCATAGTCCCTTCGTGTGGTTTCACCGATCCGGCTCATCCAGTTCTGTACGCTCATGGTGAATAGCCATATAATAGCCAAATATTTAACAGTTATGGACTCATAGTGTTGGTTATGAGTTAGTAAGCGTGTTCATAACACACCTTTTTTATACGAAAACATCGAATTCTATCGAACATTGAGGTAAGAGCATGGTAATAGACTTCGAGGCTTATTACCATCCCTCAGGCCTAAGTTACTTAATAGGACCCGATTAAGTCAGTTAGTGGCGATCGCTATTAATTCAATTAAGCCAGCTCGATTAAGTCAATTAGTGTGGGGGCCAGGACTGTGTCCAAGATGGGGGGTTAAACCCTTCTAGCAATCCCGAACCCTATTAAGAATAGACAGTCCAATTTGTTTAAATTTTAGGGACTCAGGATACATGATTGTTCAAGATGGAAAAAACCAAGATACCCACCAAGCAAGAGGCCAAATCAGAGGGAAGGGCACTCTGTTTTAAACTGTTTCTTTTACCTGAACAATTCACCGTCTTAGAGATGGTCAGGTTAAAAGAGATCATGAGAAACGAGGGCCACCTGGATCAGGATAGACCGATGGGGAGGGTTGGCGGTGGATAAGAACGAGATCCGCCAGGCCATAGCGGAACTAGAGCGAAAGAAGGTCAGGACCCTAGAGAAGTACGAGATTAGAGAATCCGAGATAAGGCGATTGCTAAATATGATGGATGAAAACAAGGGACAAAAACACTGAAAAACACGCCTAAATTTATTTCAAATTATTATCTAGGTCCTGTTAGCTATCTTTTTCTTCATATTGAAAAACTCATATAGAAAACCCCAGGCATCTCCCTCCCAGGACACAACTTGAATATCGAAACACCCTAGACCTACCCAATAATCCAGGGCCACGGTAACCATCATCAAGAGTGTCAGACTCAGGGTGTATGAAAATACCCAGAGGGCTAGACCTATCACTATTTCTTTTATACTTATCGCCTGGGTGAATGATGGCCCTCCTCCATTTAGGGAAAATGGAGTCTAAGTCTAGTCCTGGACTCAGGATTAGGCCCCCTGTCCCCAGTTTTCCCCCACAACTTTACAAAATGCTTATAATGTAAACGTTTTAGGTTTGGTATATAAAGGCAAGGAAAAGGCGTCTTTTTAGACCTTTAAACAGGGTATATACAACCAAGTAAGTATGTTTAGGAAGGGGTACTTTACAGAGTGTAAAGAAGGCCCTAGGGACCTTCTAGGAGGCTCAGGGGAGGCCCCAAGACCCCTGATAGGTCCGATAGCTAAGGATAGGGTATAGAATATCGTATAGAATAGACCATAGGCTGATTTTAGCCCTAGGCTGATAGCTGAGGCCTGTCCTCAAGGTCCCTAGGGCTATATTCAGGCTGAATAGACAGGGCTGGAAGGATAGCAAGACATTCAAGGGCTACACCTGTGATCTATCAATCTCAGGAATTTTAAAGGGGTCCTAGGGGACCCCAGGCCCTTAGAGGTGTTGAAGAACTAAGGGCTATATTGAAAAAAGGATTTGAGGGATAAAAAATTAGCGTTTTATCTTCAAATATGTTATTCTAGGTGTTGGAGGAGGTGAATAATTGTATTTTATGCTAAAATGCTTATCACATAGATATTCCTCAATACCTGACACTAATTTAACCCTATAATCAGCTAAACTATCGCATTCAGCACAAGTTTTAGAGGGGTCAGGTATATTTTTGTCAATATCTGGGGCCTTCTTTCGAGGGGTCCTTTCTATCAGTTCAGCCATTTAGATCACCTGTTCAGATTTTACCTGTTTTTTAGGTGATAGGTTCTCTATTCTCTTGACATCCTGGGCTATACCTTCTATCAGTTTAAGTGTCTGTTCTGGGAAGTCCTGTTTTATTGCGATTGTGTATTCCTCAAAATATTCACAGGGTTTTTCCTTACACCTTTCGATAGGGACAGTTGAATTTATCAGGGTGCATTTAATCGTTTTTAGTCCAGTGAATAGCTGATTATCTGGGATTCTATTACAGAAATATATTGTCGAAGGGACTCCCTCCTTAGCGAATTTTTGAAATAGGTTTATGAGTCCTAGAAGGCCCTGGATATTGTGACCCCTTAATTTTTTCTGATATTGTTCTCTTATCTGTTCAGCCTTACCCTCCCTACAAGATGAACACCTTTCAGGGATTTTATCGGGGTCCTCCCCCAAGGACTCGGGCTTTTTCCTCCTGTGGAATAATTCAAAACACTTGAAGTCTGGGGCCTCATATTTCAACCAAGGACAGTTAATCGAGGCCAATATTTCATAAGTTTTCTCAAGAAATGGAGGATCAGGTATAGAGCCTTGGGATATATCGAAATAAGAGTCTAGGGCCAAGGAAAGGGCCTGATAATTATTTTCAGCCTGTGAGTCTATCTGAACCATTTTTCCTATTTTCTCTTGAATTTCTTTCTTCTTTTCGACACTGGGACATTTCACACTATAGGTTAGGGACACATTCAACACCTAATTATAGAGATTTGTCCTGGAAATATAAGGTTTACCTGGTTTACCTCAAGGTTTACCTCCTTTTTGAAAACCTATATTCCCAAATAATGCCCCTTTAACCCAAACAGGCCCCAAAAGAGAATATCGACTAGGCCAAAAGTGTTAAAAGTTTACATAACCCGTGTTTTGTCCAAAATTTAAAACCTATATTCCAAAATAAGGCCCCTTTATCACCTAGGACCCCTAAAACGGAATTATGAGGACTCGAAACAGGGTTTACCTCAAGGTTTACCTATTTTTTGAAAACTTATATCCTTTTTAGGACCTATTTAGAATGATAAAACGTGAATTTAGAGGCTGTCAGCTACAGAAATATGATTCACTTCTATCAAGATGGGCTTATAGCCATTCATAATGGAAAACAGGCCTCTGACATATTTACGATCCACCAGAGAAGGGGACTTAGAAGAAAGGGGATAATCGAAAGGGGAAAGACGTCAGGTTCTTATCATATTCTGACTCCCAGGGCCTTGGCCATCCTGGAGATTATCAGAGAAGATGTGAAAAAATATTTTATCGAGGTAAAAGAGGACTGGGAAAACCGATAGCCTACATCTCCCCAATGATGAAGTATAGAGCCAGCATGAACCAGAAGATTACGAAGATGGTCCAGAATATTCCGAAAAAGGAGTCCATGAACACCCAGACAGCGTTAGTGGTTGTCGAATTGTCAGCCATAGTGTCTATCCCCACGGCTAAGGGCGTATAGCTAAGGAAACACAGGAAAAACATCATCAAGGCCCCCCAGGCCTGTTTGATGCCATCTCCTTTTCCCATAATGAAAATAGGGGAGGGAGGACTTTAAAAGGATATAATATACATACAATTTAGATTAAAGGCGATAAGGGCTATGGGCGATCCAATTCCAGGACCGATAGACAAGTATAAAGAATTTCTGAAAACAGATCCAACCTGGGTAGAGCTATGGCGATTTGAATTGAGAATGGAGACAGGCAGTTCTCCCAGGACACCCAGGAATCCCCAAGTTGATAGCTAAGTCGATATTTTAATTCCCTTAGCTATAAGAGTCCCCTCTTAGCTATAAATTTGTAAACTAGGCTTAAATATCGGTTATCCCTAGTAATT